>JAEEGI010002143.1_pt1 | contig 48821 bp, 47 predicted proteins | sample 8958751 | NCBI WGS metagenome assembly JAEEGI01 (sample SAMN16246545, study PRJNA631951) | gut metagenome | biome: gut microbiome; feature: rumen; material: KS-attached | host: Bos | place: Iran: Karaj | collected 2018-10
ACAAGTGCCAGCAGTTCTTCTTTGGCGAGATGGCGTTCAACTACTTTGCCGACCAGAACAAGGAGTTTGTGGTAAGGAAGCGCAGTACCCGCTATAACGAGTGTTTCCGTAAGTTGCCTGATGAGTTCAAGACGCAGCAGTTCGTGGACTGCTTCGGAACTTCGCAGCCAACGGCATGGAAGGCCATCAACCGCTTTGTCAGCGAGGGCATCGTCGAGAAAGTGAAGTACGGTCTCTATCGTAAATTGGTGCAGGAGTTGCCATAACTTATAAAGTTATAACTCCTGACACCTGACATCCTAATAGTTTAAAGTTTAAAGTTATGTTACCAAGAGGAATCAGAAATAACAATCCACTGAATATCCGTAGAAGCAAGGATCAGTGGCAAGGTTTGAAGAAGGAGCAGACAGATTCAGCGTTCTGCCAGTTTGAGAACTTAGCGTATGGGTGGAGAGCAGCTTTCAGGCTGCTCACCCGTACCTACTACCACACATACAGGCTGTACACCATCCGCGCTATCGTCAGTAGGTGGGCACCACCCAACGAGAACAATACCAAGGCGTATGTGGAGAACGTCAGCAGGTTGACAGACATCGACCCCGACGAGCCGTTAGGCATCCCGTCAGAGAGCCCTGCGCGCTGGATAGCGTTAGGTGCGGCGATGGCTATCCAAGAGAATGGCATCACCAGCATCGACTGGTTTGCCATGCTGAAAGGATGGGAGATGGCGAGAGGATAGATATAGCTGAAAAAAAAGATGTGCTCAGGGCTCACCTGGGCACATCTGTATGTTATGGGTGATGACTGTTTACAGTCCTAACTTCTTGCGGATATCCTTGGGGATGGCGTTCTTGTTGATGAGGAAGTCCATGGTGTTGGCTGCGATGAAGGCCTTGGTCATGTACCAGATGCCTTTGTAGTCGCCACTCTCACCCCATGAGTTCTTCACCATGTAGTACTCCTTGCCGTTCTGGTCCTTGGCAACACCGTAGATGAGCATGCCGTGGTCGTCGGTGAGTTCCCAGTTGTCGAAACGCTCCTGGCGCAGCTCCTGGGTAGGAACAATCTCGGGAACGGTGCAACCCAGCGAGTCGATGATGTCGCGCTTCTTGGTGGTATTCAACTTCAGCCACTTGGCCATGTCGCTACCACGCAGGCTCTGTGCAGCCTTGCCGTCAACGGCATAAGCCAGACCCTTGCGGGTGAAGCCGTCCTCAGAAACGTCGCCACCCCACGCAATAGTGTAACCCTTGTCGATGGCGTTGTCGATGACCTTCATCATCTCGTCCATGGGCAGGTTGTAAGACTGTGGGAAGCGCCAGTTGTCCTGTACCTCTACAGCGAAGGTGGTGTAGAAGGGATGATGGGTGTAGCTGGTGATGCTGACATAGTCGTCGAGGTTGATGCCCAGCGATGCCATGAAGCTCTTCGGAGTGTACTTCTTGCCCTCGTAGGTGAACTCCTCAGGACACTTGCCGAGGTAGGCGTCGAGGATGCCCTGCAGACCGACCTTCCACTGGTTGGAAATTTTCTTGGCATCGCTCTTGGAGATAGCAGCCACGTAGGGTTCCAGCAGGCTGAAGAACTCGTTGAAGTTGTTCAGTGAGTCACCATACAGAGAGCCGGGGAAAGGCATGATGCCCTGTGGGATGATGCCGTGGGTCTTCATCGTAGCCAGCACGTCCTCAGCGCTACCACCCTGTGAGAACTGGCAGTCGCCATGGAAGCGTACTACCTGGATGGCACGGTCCATATAGGTCTTGTTGGCAACGAACGACTCGTCGAGGTCGTAGGTCTTGCCGGTAGCCTTCAGAATCTCAGCCTCGAAGAAGGAGAGGGTAGAGTAGTCCCAGCACGTGCCTGAACGGTTCTGGTCCTTGATGCTGGTGATGGGGTTTTCCTTAATCGTTGTGAATACGGGTTTGTTGTTGGCAGAGTCTTTCTTTTCTTCTGCCTGTGCGCCAAGGCTCAAGAGAGCCAGCAGCGCGAGAGTCATTAGTTTCTTCATATAAAATTTGTATAATTATTTATTTGGTTGCAAAGTTACATACTTATTTTGTGGTTTCCAATTATTTTAGCAAGTTTTAGGGTTTTCCTCTCTTTTATAGGGGAAAAACCTTTGAAAATAGGAAAAGAATATGTAAATTTGCCGAAAAATAGTAGAACAAACAATTGATTATTATGAAACGAACTATCATCATTTTCCTGACAATCATGAATATGTTTGCGGCAAATGCACAGACAGAAAACGCTCAGCAGTGCGAGGCTGTTCCCTTTGCTGATGAGGGTGTCAAAGATTTTTGTCTGCGCAACAAGAAGATAGACAGCGACAAAGACGGGCATATTTCCATTGACGAGGCAAAGGCTGTGACACGACTAAGTTTGATGAATTTCAGAAGTTTTATACGCAATATCAAGTCGTATGCGGACTTGGAATATTTCCCCAATCTGGAGTATTTCCATGCCGGCATGACTTATGTGGAAACCCTTGATGTGAGTTGTTGTCCGAAACTGAAAGAACTCGACTTGAGCGACTGTCGCATGCTGAAAACCATCATTCTGGCTAAAGACTGTAAGCCTGAGATAAAATATCCTGTAGCCTATAAGGGTGAGCAGGCGAAGGTGGAGTATAAATAATAATGTTTGATGATGTATGGACGATATGATGCAACAAAAGTATAGTCAGCGCACGTCGTTGATAGTCTTTCTCATTGCAGTATTGCTGATGGCAGGTGCTATCCTGACTTTTGTCTATGCCCAACAACCGACATCATCGGAGCTTTATCAGCAGGAACTCATCAAACAGTTGCACACCGATTCCCTTGGGAATACATCAGACAGCTACAAAGCATTTGAAAACATGAACCAGGAGATGGACCGCGTCATTCAGAAAGAAGAGGAGCATCGGCAAACGTGGATTTACATCCTCTCCATTTGTGCCATAGGGCCATTGGCGTTTGTCATCTATATGATTGTAGCCTACGTCAAGAACAAGGACTATCGTCCCACCTGGCGTGATGTACTTTTTTTGACTGGTGTTACTGTCGTTACAGCAGTCGTCCTCTATGTGGTAGATGTGTTCTTCTTCTACATGCGCTTCTATGCCGAGTACAATATGCGCATAGCCTTCATAGTCTTGATAGTATTCTTCGGATTAGGGTGGCTGGTGTATCAGTTGAAAAAGATAAAATAACAAGTATTATCCAATAAACCATACGATATGATGAAACGTTTATTTCTTCTTTTGTTGACTATTTGTGTTTTCTTTCCTATTGGTATGTATGCACAAGTTCCACAAGCCAGTGAACCGGTATGTGCTGAATGCCATGCGCGTTTCACCAAAGGTGAGGATCATAAGCCCGACTGTCCTATCGGCAAGAAGATAGCAGAAGCTGAAGCCAAAGCCAAAGCGAATGCGTGGTCGCCTAACTACAGCTCTATAGAGTATAAGTATGGCAATGGCGTGAAGTGCGAGGAATGTGGACGAGTGCAGGGCCATGTTTCTGATTGCAACATTGGATATTGTCAGAAATTAGTCTCAAAACACTCTGACCATACATGGAGTGATCCAGAGGCATATAAGAGGAAAATTCAAAGACTTGAGGAGAGTATCCGCAACTATGCCGAACAAGCACGTGAAGAAAGGAAGCAGGCCCAACAAGGTGGATCATCCCAGCAGAAGATATCCACCAAACTCAAGGACCATCAGCCCATGCCTGAGCAGAAACCGTCGGAGCCACTGCGTCCTCAGATGGCGAAGATGGCACGTACGGAACTTCCCAATAGTACGAGGATGACTAATGTGCAAGAGACTTCCGGTCCTAATGATCCTACTATCTACGACAAGCGTATAGAGTTTAATGACGATCCCAATAATCTACAAGCCGTAGCTCGTTGTAAGACCAGTCAAGACGGCAAGGAAGAGTGGATACTGTTCAGGAAAAAGGACGGAGAGAAGCTTGCAGGACCGTTCAACAGTCTTTTCGTTACAGACCAAGGCGTATATAACATCTTCATAGCTAGAGACCTCAACGGTCTGTGGGGATTATATGATAAGTATGGGGACCCGATTACTGCCCATGAGTTCACAGATATAGAACCTCTCAAGCTTCGAGATATTATCGGCAATCTCATCATTAACTTCGCTTGTAAGCGTGATGGCAAGTGGGGAGTGCTCGATGCTGTCATGAAGAGAAACGTTTTCCCCTATGACTACGATGATGTCCTTGTATTCCCAGAAGACCCTGCTTTGCTGATTTTTGAGAAAGACGGTAAGAGGGGCCTGGCCAAACAGTACGGTTTGATGGAAGTTCCCATCCAGTTCACTTATATCGAACGGATGGCGATACAGAATGCCGGCACCTATTACATCGTGAGCCAGGACAACGTCAACTATGGCGCATATTACAATACAGGCGAAAAGTTCCCCTTGCAGTATACCCTGGGTGAGATTCGCCAGAAGGTTCGCGATGACGCAGCAAGTTTTATCCAACGCAGACGCAAACCCTAAACGTGTCTGGCGTGCCTCAAAACAGTAATTACTGTGCCATGAATTCCTCTACCTCTTTTACGTGGTAGGGGATTCTCTTTTCTCCTAAGAAGCGGCAACCGTCCTTGGTAATCAGCACGTCGTCCTCAATGCGGATGCCACCAAAGTCCTTGTAGGTCTCCAGCTTGTCGAAGTTGAGGAAATCCTTGCAGTGACCACTGGCGCGCCACTCGTCGATAAGTGCAGGGATGAAGTAGATGCCTGGCTCGTCAGTAACGACAAAGCCTTCTTCCAAACGGCGACCCATGCGCAGACAGTTGGTGCCAAACTGTTCCAGATTGGGGCGCGTCTCGTCGTCGAAGCCCACGTAGATTTGTCCCAATCCTTCCATGTCGTGAACGTCCATGCCCATCATGTGACCCAGTCCGTGAGGCAGGAACATGGCGTGAGCACCAGCACGAACAGCCTCGTCGGTGTCGCCCTTCATCAGGCCGAGTTCCTTGAGACGCTCTGTCATCATGCGACAAACTGCAAAGTGGACATCCATATACCTCACGCCAGGCTTGGCGACCTCCAGAACATAGTCGTGACAAGCCTCTACAATGGAGTATATCTCCTGCTGGCGCTGTGTGAACTTACCTGTGACAGGCATGGTGCGGGTGTGGTCAGAACAGTAGTCGTCGAGTTCGCAACCAGCATCGCAGAGTGCCAAGCGACCAGCCTCCAGCTTTGCGTCAGAGGGGTTGCCGTGCATAATCTCACCATGCTGACTGAAGATGGTGGCAAAGCTGGTGCCTTGAGCCAACGAGCGGGCAATGCCGTCCACCTGTCCACCAATGAAGCGCTCCGTTACGCCAGGCTTGATGAGTCGTTGGGCGGTGGTGTGCATCTCGTAGCCAATATTGCAGGCACGGTCAATGGCTGCAATCTCCTGTGGCTCCTTGGTGGCACGCATCTTGACGACAGCCTTGATGAGCTTCAGCGAGGCGGCCTCCTTCTGCTTGGAAGGATGGATGCCCAGCAGGTCCATGATCTGTATCTTCGTATCGTAGCGGTAGGGCGGCAGGAAGTGGACTCTCGATGGCTGATGGCTGATGGCTGATGTAAGAGCCGACATCGGGGCAGTCTTCGTGATGCCTACCTCTGCAGCCAGGTCGCTGACGCTGGGTGTAAAGCCCATCCATACAATGTCCTCCACATCGATGTCGTCGCCAAAGAGCCATTCCTCATCCTTATCTATATCAATGACGCCCACAAGACCATCGCGGTGCTGGCCGAAATAGTACAGGAACGAGGAGTCCTGACGCATGGGTGCATAGCTGTTAGAAGGATAGTTGCAAGGCGACTCATTGTTGCCGAAGAGTACGATGATGCCCTCTCCAACCAGTTTTTTCAGTTCGGCACGACGCCGAATATAGGTGTTTTTATCAAACATAAAATGCGATAATTATTAAATTTCCATGCAAAGATAATAAAAAATAGGTCGAAAAATGCGGATTCTGCGTATTTTTAACTAATTTTGTAGGCGAAATGTAGAAAAAAGTCTATAAAACTATGAATATCGCGATTTACACACTGACATCAGAGCTTCACGACGAACAGGCTATAAATGCCGTAACGAAGGATTTCCTGGGTTCATTGGGCATTGACTACGAAATGAAGGGTACTGACTATACCGACTATGGCACACATGCACTGGACTTGATATATGTCCGTACAGGTGGCACAGAGGGCATCTTCAAACGGCTGTTACCACAGTTGCAGAAGCAGAGCAATAACCCCTTCTACCTGTTGACATCGGGTAAAAGCAACTCCTTGGCGGCATCGCTGGAAATACTCTCGTTCCTGAGACAACAGCAGATACGAGGTGAGGTGATTCACGGTAGTGAGGTGTATGTGCACCACCGCATTACGCTGTTAGAAAGGGTAGGAGAGGCCCGTAGACAACTGAAAGGTACACGACTGGCGGTTGTTGGAGAACCCTCCGACTGGCTGATTAGCAGTGTGTTTGACCGCAAGGTTGTTGCCGACAGCCTGGGTATCGATATTGTTGATGTGCCGATGACTGAACTGCTGGATGTGGTCCGCCAGATGCCACTCTCAGCACCGCAGGAGCAGAGTGGACGTGCAGAGATACAGCAGGCCCTGCCTGGTGCACAACAGATTTATCTGGCACTGAAATACATCGTGGAGCGTCACCAACTGAACGGATTCACACTGCGCTGTTTCGATTTGCTGACAGCCGTGAAGAATACTGGTTGTCTGGCACTGGCCAAACTGAATGCCGAAGGTGTTGTCGCTGGTTGCGAGGGTGATGTACCCACCATGCTGTCGATGGTGGTAACGAAGGCCTTGACGGGTGTCTCTGGCTTTCAGTGTAATCCGTCACACATTGATGTGGAGACTGGCGAGATATTGTTTGCCCATTGTACCATTCCGCTGAACATGGTGGAACGCTATGAGTTTGATACCCATTTTGAATCGAGCATCGGTGTAGGCATCAGGGGATATATGAAGGAGGGACCTGTGACCGTGTTCAAACTGGCAGGCGATCTGTCACGCTGTTTCATTGCTGAAGGTACGCTGGTGCGTAATGAAGCGAATGCCGACCTTTGCAGAACACAACAAATCATCCAATTGGCAGACAAACAACAGACCACCTATTTCCTGACGGAACCCATCGGTAACCACCATGTTGTTATGCCCGGACACCACAAAGAAGCGCTCAGAGAGCTTATATATAATAAGGTGTAGCCGTCTTTGAGGTTGCTCAATAGACAGAAAATGATGTTTTTTTGAAAAAAAACGGCAAAAAAGTTTTGGTAGTTCGGAAAAATGTAGTACCTTTGCATCCGCAATCGAGAGAGATGCCTTCCAAACAAGGAAGAACAAGCGGAAATAGCTCAGTTGGTAGAGCACAACCTTGCCAAGGTTGGGGTCGCGGGTCCGAGTCCCGTTTTCCGCTCAACATGTTGAACAAAAAAGAGCATTACGAATAGGTTTGTAATGAGAAATGCCCAGGTGGCGGAATTGGTAGACGCGCACGTTTCAGGTGCGTGTGCCGCGAGGCGTGCAGGTTCGAGTCCTGTTCTGGGCACTCTTTTTTCTTCACACGTTATCCAACATGATGGAGAGGTGGCGGAATTGGTAGACGCGCTACTTTGAGGGGGTAGTGTCAATTGCGACGTGGGAGTTCGAGTCTCCTCCTCTTCACCATCAGTTTTCAGTTTGTTGAAAATATACAGTTGGTAGAACACAACCTTGCCTCAAGAATGAAGGTGCCAACCTTGGCAAGGAATATTTTGCGGAAATAGCTCAGTTGGTAGAGCACAACCTTGCCAAGGTTGGGGTCGCGGGTCCGAGTCCCGTTTTCCGCTCTTCTTTGATTTTTTATTTTGAAAAACAAACACATTCAATGAATTTATATCTTCGTTATTTTGACAGTGAAGTGCTGGTTAACAATGCTGATGAAGCCATCGCATTCTTAGCAGGCATTGATGATATTGGCATGAACCCAGTGTTGGAGAAAGACATTCGCGACTATGTAGCCAGTGATGTCTACTACCCCAAGCGCTATAAGATTCGTCCTCGCGTGTACTTTATTATTATAAAGACCGAGGCATCCACCATGCAGGATTTTAAGGAGAAGAAGGCAGTACGTCCCTCAGAAAGTGCAAGCGGTAAAGCTGTTCCTGTATTGCTGACCCTCAATGAACCTCGCTATGGTTGGTATGAAGGTGCCATCATGTTCAAGCGTGTTCAGCAGGTACCGGGTACAGGTAAGTTCCAGTATCGCGATACCAATTTTGTGGCACGTGTGAAGGCCGCATCTGGCATGGATTGTTATAATCGTATAGTGGCACATTTGTCTGAGCGTGTAGATCGTCGCAGTCAGTTCCCCTCTGCCAAGGGTAAGAACTTCAAGTTCACGTTCTTAGGAAAATGTAAGTAAGATTATGAACAAGGTAATGCTGATAGGTAATGTAGGTGTAGAACCTGAAGTGCGCTATGTTGATCAGGGTGTGGCAGTTGCTCGTGTGCGTTTGGCAACGACAGAGCGTGGCTATACGCTGGCAAATGGTACTCAGGTGCCTGACCGTACTGACTGGCATACCGTACTGTTGTGGAGGAAACTTGCCGAGGTCGTTGAGAAATATGTTCATAAGGGTGATAAGCTGTATGTCGAGGGCCGTATTCGTTATACCACATGGGATGACAAGCAGGGCGTTCGTCATCAAGCCACTGAGATATGGGCAGACAATATGGAGATGCTGACACCCAAGGCGGTAGCTCCTTCACAAGACCCTATGGGTTCTACCAATGTGTAATTCATGGATTATTTTCTAGAAATATTTAATGAAGTGACCCTGTTGACTCCTTCAACAGGGGCTATCATTGCTGGTCTGTTGGCTTGCGGACTGTTGTTTGTCTCTGGTTTTGCTTCTGGTTCAGAGATAGCTTTCTTCTCACTGTCTCCTGCCGACTTGAATGAACTCGACGAGGAGAAGACGGAGGAAGACCAGCATATCAAACAGTTACGGGAAGATTCAGAGCGTACACTGGCTACCATTCTGATTACCAACAACTTGGTAAATGTGACCATCATCATGCTCTTTGGCTATTTCTTCGACCATGCCGTGAATTTCGGAAAGGCTTGGTGGTTGGAATTTGTTTGCATGACGGTATTGCTGACCTTTCTGTTGTTGCTGTTTGGTGAGATCATGCCTAAGGTGTTTGCTAGTCAGCAACCGCTGCGTTTCTGTCGCGGTGCAGTGAATGGCATCTTGCTCTGTCGCAAGCTGTTTTATCCTTTTGCCAGTATAGTGGTCAGTTCTGGTCGTCTGGCCGACAAAGTGGTGCAGAAGGAGAATCACGTGTTGAGTGTCGACGATTTGGAGCAGGCACTGGAACTGACTGATAAAGAAGAAATCAAGGAAGAGCAGCGTATCTTGGAAGGTATTGTGCGCTTTGGCGACGAGACTGCCAAGGAGATTATGACATCGCGTCAGGATGTCGTGGACTTGGACTTTAAATCGACTTATCAGGAGGTTCTGCAGTGTATTGTCGAGAACAACTATTCACGTATTCCTGTCTATCAGGACAACAGTGATAATATCCGTGGTATTCTGTATATCAAGGATTTGCTGCCACACCTGACCAAAGGTGCGGCTTTCCGTTGGCAGTCGTTGATTCGTCCACCGTATTTTGTGCCTGAAACGAAGAAGATAGACGACTTGCTACGTGAGTTCCAGGAGAACAAGGTGCACATTGCCATTGTTGTTGACGAGTTTGGTGGTACAAGCGGTATCGTCACACTAGAGGATGTCTTGGAGGAGATTGTTGGTGAAATCAACGACGAATACGACGAGGACGAGAAGAGCTATCAGCGTATTAACTCTAATACCTATGTCTTTGAAGGTAAGACGCTGTTGGCAGATTTTTACAAGATACTTAACCTGGACGACGAGACCTTTGAGGATGTGGAAGGTGATGCAGACACCATTGCCGGCCTGTTGCTTGAAATCAAGGGTGAGTTCCCCAAACTCCACGAGAAGATAGAGTACCTGAACTTCACCTTTGAAATTCAGGAAATGGAAGAACGCCGTATCTCAAAGGTAAAGGTTGTGGTTCATCAGTCCAATGATGACCAGCCTACTGCGTAGTACCAGCCCATCTTCTTGATATCTTTGTTGCAGCTCCACTCTTCTGTTCCGTATTGCTCCATGGGGAAGAACATGCTGACACCACTGAAGTAATCTTCAGTAACAGTAAAGTCGCTGAAATTGATGTTTATAAAGATGTTCGTCTGCCACTTTTCCGCCATACGGTTGTAGGGTACCGCACGCTGAAAGACCTGATACCAGTTCTCGTAAGTCGACGGCTCGTTGGCAAAAGCCTTGCGTACTACCTCGCGAACATCGAACATGATGTGCTTGCGGTTGCCGTTCACATAAGTGTTGATATAATAAATGTGACCAGCCATCAGGTTGCTCTCGTTATTGACATATTCATTGATGCGTGGTAGCAAAGGACGCGTAGCCTCTGCCAGTGCTCCCATTTCTGAGGTCTTGATGACAGATAGTGGTACGCGATTGGGATAAGCGTCAGCATAGGCATCGATAACGGTCTGATAGAAATTCTCTGTATGTAGGAACAACGCTGGAACCACCGTGTTATAAGGTGCTCCATTGCCAGGAATCTCTGCAGGTGATCCCATGAGGTAGTCTGTCACGTCGCGCAGTTCGTAGCCATCCTCAACATTCATCATGTTACAGCAGTCGCACATGATGAACTTCCACTTCATGGGAAGCATCTTGAAAACCTCTCGCATTGACTGGATGTTGAGCCACTTGCCCTTTAACAGAGACTCCTTGCTGCGTTCGTCGTAATAAGTAGGAAGCTCGTTATTGCCAGTATCGATACCATAAGCACGACGTGTAGCAACGCTGTCCTCCATAAGCCATCCAGTGGCGTGCCCCCACAATACCAGACCGTAGTCCTCTGTGGCAGGACACATTTGGTAGATGCGGTCTATGACGTCAATCATATTGTCTGGATCTGACGAGTAGAAGTCCTGTTCGTAGCGGTACAAGGTATCTAAATCACCATCAGAGGTAACCTTGGCAATGAACGGCATCTCGGTTTTGCTGAGTTTATCGACATATAGCACCAGATTCTCTGATACGGCTACCTGTTTACGGCCTTGTCGCATTTCGTTGATGTCGTTCTGCATATAGGAGTTGAGATTATTCTCTCCAACCATATAGACTATTACAGTACGCTGGGCAAGATCTACATGGGTCGGACCGTTGTCATCGTCCTTGGAACAGGCCGTAAACAACAGAATTGCACTTATAATCGTCAAAAGATGTTTCATTTGTTTACTTTTTGTTTGCAAAGATACTAATAATTCATAATTAATAATGCATAATGCATAATAATTTGTATCTTTGCATTCAAATTTTGAAAATAATGAAGCATTTAGCACACTATATAACCATTTTTCTCTCTTTGCTGGCTCTTCCTTCACATGCACAAGACTACTATGTGCAGTGTGAGGACACGTGTTCACATATTCATGGCATAGACCTCAGCCACTATCAGGGCAATGTGTTTTGGGAGACCATTGGCGACAACACCCACATGGCGTATGTCTACCTGAAAGCTACTGAAGGTGGTGATCGTATTGATGCTACCTTTGAACGTAATATCTGGATGGCCCACCAGCAAGGTCTGAAGGTGGGGAGTTACCATTTCTATCGTCCGAAGACTGACCAACTGAAACAGTTACGTAATTTCCAGTCGCAGTGTATCCCTGAGGAACAGGACTTGGTGCCGATGATAGATGTGGAGAGTACGGGTGGACTGTCAACCGACGTGTTCTGTGATTCATTGTTCTATTTCCTCGACTTGATAGAAGAGGCCTATCAGCAGAAACCGCTCATCTATACCGGTCGCAACTTCTATAATAAGCATTTGCAGGGTAAGATTGACGACTACAAAATCATGATTGCCATGTACACAGACGAAGAACCCGTTGTTGCTGACGACCGCGAGATCACCATGTGGCAGTATACGGGTAAGGGAAGCATATCAGGCATTAGCGGCTACGTGGACAAGAGCCGCTTTATGGGAAACCATAACCTTCGAGAGATTCGGTTCCGTCACTGATTACTTGTTTTTGTTTTCTTCGTATGAAGCTAACACTTCAACGCCTTTCTTTCCGAGACACTTGCAGTAGTCTCTGATTTCGGCATCGGTTTGCTCGTCGTTGAAGCCTAGATTATGTGCAATGTTTTTTAGCGCATGTATCTCCTGGGGGTAGCACACCTTGTCTGTAGCCATCACCTCGATAAGGCGTCGCAGGTATTTGCTTTTTTCCACCAGACTGGTAGGGTAGTTGTCCTTGATTTTCTCTGGATCCATCTTAAACAACTTCTGCAACTTGTCGATGTCGATGCCTTCCTGTCGACAGATGGTCAGAATAATGCTATTCTCGTCTAGCGAATAGTTGCTGTCAGAGGCACTTATAATAATAAGGTCACGCAGGCGGGTGAGATCAGGGTCGTTACTGAGGTCACGTTTGAAAAGATCGAATAGTCCCATAATTGTATAGTTTAGAGTTAATAGTTTAAAGTATAGCGTTTTCTTATTCTTCGATGTGCGACATGGAGTGGGTGAAGTTGTGAATGAAGTTGGTGACAGCCTCCATGGGATAATAACGCATATAGCGCGCAGACTGTTTAACGTGCCACATCATTGCTTTGGAGTCGCTGCTACGCACGAAGATACTCTGACCTTGAGTGAAATACCAATCAGCAGCATTTTTCTCTGTCAGTTGAAAGATATCATCGATCGCTTTTCGTGTTTTCTTGTCAACGGCTGCGTCGGTAAAGCGTATCTCCTGTTCAGTGAAATCAAAAAGTTCCATGAGCATTGACCCCTCCAGACGTGCCATCTGTCCCATGTCCAAGCGGTGTATCCATGTTTTCAGTACTTCATATTCGATGGTATCTTTTGTTGTACGCAGATAGATGCCTAGCATGGCGAGCTGGCGCAAGCTGATGCCTTGCGTCATAATGTTGCGGGCAATATGGATTAGACGCAACAATAGGTTAAAAGTAGGATCCTCAGAACCGGATTCCTCAGCGAGTTGTTGTAGTTTGCGGTTAAGCATAGGATTCGTCAGTTCCTCTGGTCCTTGCTCTTCCCTTGTCGATGTCTGGTCTTCCTCAAAATGCTGGCGCAGCGAAGGAGGCATTTGTAAGAAGAAGTCATCTTGGCAACGACGGATGCCGTTCCTAATCCAGGGTGTTACACCATGAATCTGGGATATCTGGTAGAGTCTGTTCCATTTCCAGTGTGACATGGGCTCAATGGGCTCTGTCTTGCCAAAGGCTCCACAACGGAGCAAACGTAGGAAGTTGCGCTGTATGATGTCCATCGTATATCTTTATGAATAGCGTTTCGGATACCTTAATAATATAGAGAGTATGGCTGCAATGCCAATAGCGAATGGGTAATAGAGGTAGGGCAGGATGCTGATGGGGTTCAGCTGTGCCAGTCCTGCTGCCATGAGCATTTGTGCACCATAGGGAATAAGCCCTTGTACTGTACAGGAGAATGTGTCAAGGATGGATGCACATTTGCGGTTGTCGACACCGAAACGATCGGCAATCTGTTTGGCAATGCCACCCACGGTAATGATTGCCACCGTGTTATTGGCCGTACAGAGGTCCACGAACGACACCAGTCCTGCAACTGTCATCTCTGCGCCACGTTTGGTGGATACATGACGTGTGAGACGTTCGATGATGAAGTCGATGCCGCCATTATGCTTGATAATCTCCAAGAGCCCACCTGCCATCATGGTAATGATGATCAGTTCGCCCATGCCAACGATACCGTTACCCATAGCACTGAACCACCCGTAGATATCGAACGAACCGTCAAGGATACCAATGATACCAGTCAATATGATACCTAATGACAGTACTGCCATTACATTCATACCAAGCACGGCGGTAAGCAATACGACGAGGTAGGGTACGACTTTGACGAACGAAACATCGCCAACGCTGTGGGGCGAGGTTATGCCTTGTCCCATATACAGATAAATTCCCAGTATCAGTACTGCAGCTGGTACCACGATGAACGAGTTGACGCGGAACTTGTCGCTCAGCTTGCAACCCTGTGTGGAGGTGGCGGCAATGGTGGTATCAGAGATGAACGACAGGTTGTCGCCAAAGAACGAACCTCCCACCACGACAGCTGTCATCAAGGGTATGCTGGTACCTGTTTGTTGTGCCACGCCAGCAGCTATAGGTGTCAGTGCCACAATGGTTCCTACGCTGGTTCCTACGCTGACAGAGATGAAACAGGCAGCAAGGAACAGTCCTGCCAATAGCATGTTGCCGGGCAATAGTGTCAGTGCCAAGTTGACAGTAGCATCGATAGCTCCCATCACCTTGGCGGTATGGGCAAAAGCTCCAGCCAATATGAATATCCAGATCATTAGCATCATCTGCCCCTTGGCAGCGCCACGACTGTAGATGTCGATGCGCTCACGAAGAGGAATGTTACCGCTGGTTACGACAGCATACATTGATGCCGCCATGAATGCTACGGTGATGGGCACTTTGTAAAAGTCACGAGCAATAATACTCGTGACTAAATACAAAATGACGAACACCGCAAGCGGTGATAATGCTAATATTCCTTTTTTCAAAGCGTTACTCCGTTTTTGAATATTGAAATCTCGCGATAACCGTTCTCCTCGTTACGGGCGGGCTCGCCACTGGCAACGGCTAATACCTTGTCAATGAACTCAGGAACCAGCTCCTGCATAGTACGACCCTCAACGAGTTGGCCTGCTGAGAAGTCTACCCAGTGTGGCTTGTTCTTGGCCAGTGTGGGATTGGTAGCTATCTTCATGGTGGGTACGAAGGTGCCGAAAGGAGTGCCACGACCTGTGGTAAACAATACGATATGACAACCGGCAGAAGCCAGTGCTGTGGATGCTACGAGGTCGTTGCCAGGGGCTGACAACAAGTTCAGTCCAGTATGCTCCAAACGATCACCATACTCCATGACACCGCTAACCGGAGCCTTGCCACACTTCTGGGTGCAGCCCAGTGCCTTATCTTCGAGGGTAGAGATACCACCTGCTTTGTTGCCTGGAGAGGGATTCTCGCCGACGGGTTCTCCGTGGGAGAGGAAGTAATTCTTGAAGTTGTTAATCATCGAGACAGTCTTGTCAAACAGCTCTGGTGTCTCACAACGGTTCATCAGAATGGTCTCAGCGCCAAACATCTCAGGAACCTCCGTAAGAATGCTAGTGCCGCCCTGTGCTACAAGCCAGTCGGAGAACTCGCCAACCAGCGGATTAGCGGTAATGCCAGAGAAACCGTCAGAACCACCACATTTCAGACCCACACGCAATTTGCTGACACTGACTTCTTCGCGCTTGTCCTGCCTGGCTTTGGCATAGAGGTCACGGAGGATAGCCATACCTGCTTCCATCTCGTCACCCTCTACACGTTGGGTTACCAACAGCTTGATGCGGTCCTTGTCGTAGTCGCCGAGCATCGCCATGAAGTCCTCTGGTTGGTTGTTCTCACAGCCAAGACTGAGCACCAGTACACCACCGGCATTGGGGTGCAGACAGATGTCGCGTAACACCTTGCGGGTGTTCTCGTGATCTTCAGAAAGTTGTGAACAACCATAGTTGTGATGCCACGTCCAGATGGCATCAATATCTTTCATGCCTGTTTCTTTGCGCAACTGTTCAGCCAGACGCTCAGCGATACCATTAACACAGCCTACGGTAGGTACAATCCAGATTTCGTTGCGTACGCCAACGTCACCGTTCTTACGAACATAACCCTTAAAGGTTCGCTTTTCGTCTTTAATATTAAGAGTCTGGTTTACAGGATTGTATGTGTATTCCAGCGTTCCACTAAGATTAGTCTTGAGATTGTTCTCGTTAACCCAGTCTCCTGCCTTCAGATCCTGACGGGCATGGCCAATGGGGTATCCGTACTTAATGATATCTTCCCCCTCTTTAGCGTCCTTAATGAGCACCTTGTGGCCAGCTGGCGTGTCCTGATTAACGATGATTTTTTTGCCGTCAATATCGATGATGTCTCCCTTCTTTTTGGGGGCCAGACAAACGACGACGGAGTCAGCTGGATTGATTTTCAAAAATGTAGCTTGTTCCATAATGATTTGTTTGTTTTTTAGTATTTGTTATTTAGCCAATATTTTTTCTTCTGTAGAAATCAATATTCTCCTTAGTCAGCAATTCGATAGGCATGTAGTTCACAGGGTCCACCTCTTTCTTCAGGATGATGGCATTGAACAGCGTGTCAATGCAAGCATAACCCTGCATGAAGGCGTGCTGTGCTATCAGGAACGAGATACTGCCCTGACGGACGCACTCTGCATTCTTGGGTACCATATCGTAACCCATAATCTGGATGTTACGACGGTTGCTCCTCAACAGGTATTCACCCACAAGGTGTGCCTTGGAGTTGAAGGTGATGCAATGGTGTACCAAAGGATGTTCTTCAAAGAACTTTTCCAGAATGGCATCGTAACATTCACGCTTCTCGTCAAGCGACAGGTTGACTTCATGGATGATGACGTTAGGGAAGTGGTCGTGCATGTAGTGGCGGAATCCTGTCTCGCGGTTCTCCTGCTGTTTGGATGCTACGTTCCCGTTTCTCATCTGTTTCATCAGCATGATTTCCTTCTCCTTTGAGGCGATAATCATCAGCATGCGGGCGGCGAAGTATCCGCTGGAGAATGAGTCCTGACCATAGAAAGCCAGTGGTCGCAGGTCGGGCATGTAGGAGTCGAGCAGAATGAAAGGCGTCCCCTGTTCGTGCATGATGTCCGTGTACTTCCTGGTGATGTCCAGCTGCGAAGGGACGACGATAACTCCGTCAGGCTCCTGTCTGAGCACCTCCGTCATCGTCTTGGCAAAAGTGCTGGTGTCGAAACGGTTGTAGTACATTACCTTATAAGATACGCGAAAATCACGAAGACGGTCACAAGCCGTGCCTGCACCTTCTTCTATCTCCTCCCAATAGGCCTCCGACTCATGTTTAGGGAGCACCATGAAGAAGTTGTACGACTTGTTATAGGCCAGGGCAGAGGCATACATGTTAGGCTTGTAGTCCATCTCCTCCAGGGCCTTTTTGACCTTTTCCAGCGCCTTAGGCGACACGTTTGGGCGCTCGTGGAGCACACGGTCCACGGTACCAACGCTGACACCTGCGCGCTCTGCGATATCCTTGATTCTTATCTTAGCAGTATCCATAATCTCTGCAAAGGTAATGAAAAAAAATGATACGACGAACAATTCTCAAAGAATTTTCTTTGCGGTAAACGTTTACGGGTGTTTTTATAATATTTTTGCTTGAATTCTTTGTCAATCAAAAAATATATCGTAACTTTGCAGACACTTTAAATACAATTTCAATTAAATGTAATACTAAAACAAATGGCAAAAATTGTAACATTAGGTGAGATCATGCTTCGCCTGTCGCCCATGGGCAACGACCGTTTCATTCAGAGTGAGTCATTCCGCATCATCCCTGGTGGTGGTGAGGCTAACGTTGCAGTCAGCGTGGCTAACTATGGTCACGAGGCTTACTTTGTTTCTAAGCTGCCCAAGCACGAGATTGGTCAGATTGCTGTTAACGCCCTGCGCCGCTATGGTGTGAATACACAGTTCATTGCCCGCGGTGGAGACCGTGTTGGTCTGTATTATGCTGAGACTGGCGCTTCTATGCGTCCTTCTAAGGTTATCTACGACCGTGCTCACAGTTCTATCGCTGAGGCCGATCCTAAGGATTTCGACTTTGATGCTATCATGGAGGGTGCTGCTTGGTTCCACTGGAGCGGTATTACACCTGCTATCTCCGACAAGGCTGCTGAGTTGACTAAACTCGCCTGTGAGGCTGCCAAGCGTCATGGTGTGACGGTATCTGTCGACCTGAACTTCCGCAAGAAGCTGTGGACCTCTGAGAAGGCTATCAGCATTATGCGTCCTTTGATGAAGTACGTTGACGTTTGTATTGGCAACGAGGAAGATGCAGAGCTCTGTCTTGGTTTCAAACCCGATGCTGATGTAGAGGGTGGTCAGACCGATGCTGCCGGTTATGAGGGTATCTTCAAGCAGATGATGAAAGAGTTTGGTTTCAAGTATGTTGTTTCTACGCTGCGTGAAAGCTATAGCGCTACATTCAACGGTTGGAAGGCTCTGATTTATGATGGTAAGGAGTTCTATCAGTCAAAGCGTTACGAGATTAATCCAATCATCGACCGTGTAGGTGGTGGTGACTCTTTCTCTGGTGGTCTGATTCATGGTCTGCTGACCAAGGAGACTCAGGGCGAGGCTCTCGAGTTTGCTGTGGCTGCTTCTGCTCTGAAGCACACTATCAATGGTGACTTCAACCTGGTAGGTGTTGACGAGGTAGAGAGCCTGGCTGGTGGTAATGCTAATGGTCGCGTACAGCGCTAACGCATTCGCTAATTGATAATTGAAAATTGATAATTGACAATTATGGCAAAATTTGATAAGTTTCAGGTGATGGCAAAGATTGCCGAAGCACCTATGGTTCCCGTTTTCTATCACAAGGACGTTGAAGTTTGTAAGAACGTCATCAAGGCTTGCTACGAGGGTGGTGTTCGTGCCTTCGAGTTCACCAATCGTGGCGACTTCGCTCATGAGGTATTCGGTGAGCTGTCAAAGTGGGTTAACACGGAATGTCCTGAGCTGGCTCTGGGTATTGGCTCTGTTGTCGATGCTCCCACAGCTTCTCTCTACATCCAGTTGGGTGCCAACTTCGTGGTTGGTCCGCTGTTCAACCCCGACATCGCTATTGTTTGCAACCGTCGTTGCGTAACCTACTGCCCAGGCTGTCTGACGCCATCAGAGATTGGTAAGGCACAGGAGGTTGGTTGCGACTTTACAAAGGTATTCCCTGGCGACGTGGTTGGTCCAAACCTCATCAAGGGTCTGATGGCTCCCATGCCTTGGTCAAAGATCATGGTTACTGGTGGCGTAGCTCCTGAGGAGGATAACCTGACCAAGTGGTTCAAGGCTGGCGTATTCTGTGTCGGCATGGGCTCGAAGCTGTTCCCCAGCGACAAGGTGAAGGCTGGCGATTGGCAGTACGTCACCGACAAGTGCAAGGAGGCACTCGGCTACTGTGCTAAGGCTCGCGCTTAACACGCTGCTCGCAATACTTATTTTCTCAGCTTGTTCATCGCCAGATAGGCAGGCGGTGGACAAGCTGAATTCTCTTTCCTATGCCTATCACTATCGTCACATCGATTCTACCGAACTGTTTGCCCAGCGCGCCTATGACGCTGCTGCGGGGTATGCAGCGGGTAGGGCAGAAGCCCTTAACAACAAGGCTTTCGTCTCGATAGTACGTATGGACTACGACAAGGCCGAACAACAGTTGAACGAGGCTTTGTCGGTTACTGACAACCAGATAGAACTTTACATTGCTGAGGTGCAGTTGATGCGCCTTTGTCAGCGTCGTTCTGACAATCGTGCTTTCTACGAACATCGCGAACGTGCTGAAAGTCATCTATTCCGCATCAAAGAGGAGCGTGATGCGTTGCCTGAACGCTTGCAGCGTCGCATGAACTATGCCGAGACGGAGATGGCTATTGTCAATTCCACCTACTACTATTACGTTGGTCTGGAGCGCCAGTCGGTGGAGGCTATCCAGACGATGGATACAGAGGCTGCCCGTCGCGACACGGCACAGTATCTGAACTACCTCTATAACGTTGGTGCTGGAGGCGTGCTTACCGAAGGCTCTGCCGAACAGATTCGTGCTGACGAGATAGAGTGTCTGGAGCGCTGTCTGAATATTGCCGACCGTTGTAACTATCCTTACTTCATGGCACAGGCGTTGGAGGGACTGGCAGACCATACGGGCGACATTGCGCTGGCTGAAGAGGCTTTGCAATTGTTTACTTCCTATGGCGATGTCTATCAGATAGCGGGCGCCTACCGTACGCTGGCTTCCTGCTACCATGCCATGGGTGACGACTATCAGGCGCTTGACAATCTTAACAAAGCATTGGCTGATAAGCGCATCAATCAGGCGCCCGACCTGGTGGCGAGTATTCGTGAACAACTGTCGGTGGCCTATTCCGCTGTCGACGACAAACCCCAGAGTGACTATAACCGTAACATCTATATTGACCTGCAGGAACAGACCCGTCAGGATCGGGAACTGGAAGCCCGTGCAGGTATTCTGGACCGTGAGGCTACCCAACTCAACTGGATGATATTGGCCGTTGCCATTGCCATCCTGCTGTTGCTGTTCTTCCTGTGGCTCTTCAATCGCCTGAATCGTCGCCAGCAAGATGACCACCAACTAGACGATGTGCTGGAACAGAAACAGGAGGAGGTTGCTGAGGCTCGTCTGCGTGTAGAGCGTAACGAGCGTCGCCATTTGGAACAGCGTGCCAAGATATCGTTGGCCATGGGTATCCTGCCACTCATCGACCGCATCCGCCATGAGGTGAAACATCTGGAATCTCTAGAAAATCCAGATAATATAGAACAACTAGAAAACCAAGAACGTTTGGACTATATCCGTGAACTGACGGACAATATCAACGAACAGAACGAGCATCTGACCCAGTGGATACAACTGCGTCAGGGCGAACTCAGCATGCATGTGGAGAGTTTCCCGCTGCAGGCGCTGTTCGACATCGTGGCACGTAGCAAAAAGACGTTCCAGATGAAAGGCGTCGACCTGCGTGTGTCACCCACCGAAGCCTCTGTTAAGGCCGACCGTGTGCTGACGCTTTTCATGCTGAACACGCTGGCAGACAATGCCCGTAAGTTCACGCCCGAAGGTGGTCATGTGGATATCTCTGCAACTGAAAACGAGAACTATGTCGAGGTGTCTGTGGCTGATACGGGACGTGGCATGAGTGCCGATGTGCTGGCGCACGTCTTCGACCATAAGGTGCAGCAGGGACACGGTTTCGGACTGATGAACTGTAAGGGCATTATCGAGAAATACCGAAAGACCAGCCAACTGTTCTCCGTCTGCAGCCTGCAGGCCGAGAGCGAGGAGGGTAAGGGCTCGCGCTTTTTCTTCCGACTGCCCAAGGGCGTCGTCAGGTTATTGGTAGGGCTTATGGGACTCATGGGGCTCATGGGACTGGGTCATACGGATGCTTGTGCACAGAGCGCCTTGGACCGTGCCCATATTTATGCCGACTCGGCCTATTTCTCGAACATCAACGGCACCTATGCTCGTACTTTAGAGTTTGCCGACTCGTGTCGTGCCTGCTTGAATGCCCACTATCAGCAACAATACCCCGATGGTCAGCTCTTGCTGCAGGCTGAGAGCGACGATGGCTCCCCTGCTGAGATTGAGTGGTTGCACGATGGCATTGACACCAACTACCAGATTATCCTCGACATCCGCAACGAGAGTGCAGTGGCAGCCTTGGCGCTCCACGAGTGGTCGCTCTATGCATATAATAACAAGGTATACACGCAACTCTTCAAGGAACTGAGTGCCGATGCCACGTTGGCCGACTATTGTCGCACCATGCAGCAGTCGCAGCAGAACAAGCGCATTGCCGTCATCCTGCTGTTGGTCCTGCTGGTGCTCATCGTGCCCGCCTACTATATGCTCTATTACCGGCATCGTCTCTACCAGCGTTTCCGTCAGGAACGTCAGCAACAGACCAACATCGAGATGGCCGACGACGAACTGCGCCGTGCCGAACTGGAGAACGCCAATCTGCACGTCGCCAACAGTGTGCTCGACAATTGTCTTTCGACGCTGAAGCACGAGACAATGTACTACCCGTCGCGTATCCGTCAGTTGGTGGATGCCGGCGATATGCAGTCGCTGGCAGAGGTGGCTGCCTACTATCGCGACCTCTACGGCATCCTCATCCAGCAGGCTACGTCGCAGGTGGAGCGCATCAAGTTGCACATACACCCCGTGGAGCTCTACGGACAGGCCGTCTTGGGCGACGAGAACCTGCTGCATTATCTCTTCGAACTGCTGAAAGCCAAGGAGGTGACAGCCGAAGTCAAGGACGACAAGTATGTGGAATTCCACGCAACCGTCAACGCTCAACTCTCTGCTGTTAACTTCATGATGGCCCGTCAGATAGTGCGTGACCACGGAGAAGCTACGGCCCGTCGCGGTTGTGGCATCACTCTAAACTCTAATCTATCATCTATCAACTATACAATCACATTACCCCGACACAATGGAAAAATTTAAACTGATTATCGTTGAGGACGTACCCCTCGAACTGAAAGGTACGGAAGGCATCATACGTAACGAGATACCTGAGGCGGAAGTCATCGGAACGGCTGAGAACGAGACCGCTTTCTGGCGACTCATCAAACAGCAGCAGCCCGACCTCGTGTTGCTCGACCTCGGACTGGGTGGATCTACGACGGTGGGTGTGGAAATCTGCCGTCAGACCAAGGAACTCTATCCGAAGGTGAAGATACTCATCTTTACGGGCGAGATACTCAACGAGAAACTGTGGGTTGACGTGCTCGATGCAGGTGCCGACGGCATCATCCTGAAGAGTGGCGAACTCCTGACGCGTCGCGACGTGATGGCAGTCATGGAGGGCAAGCAACTGGTGTTCAATGAGCCCATCCTGCAGAAGATTGTCGACCGCTTCAAGCATGCTGTCAGCTCGCAGCTGGCCCGTCAGGAGGCCCTCATCAACTACGAGATTGACGAGTACGACGAGCGTTTCCTGCGCCACCTGGCTCTGGGCTATACCAAGGAGCAGATAACAGGTCTGCGCGGCATGCCGTTTGGTGTGAAGAGTCTGGAGAAGCGTCAGATGGAACTGGTTCGCAAACTGTTCCCCGGTGGCGAGGGTGTCAATGCCACGCGCCTCGTCGTCCGTGCCCTCGAACTGCGCATCCTCGATATCGATAACCTTGAACCCGATCTGGATTAATACGTAATTCGTCATTGAAAAAGTTTCTCCCACATATTGCCATTACGCTGTTCGCCGCCCAGCTGTTGCTGATGCTGGTGTCGTGGCTGCTCAGCGCCGCCTTTCCTGTCAGCGGCATCCGTTCGCTGCTCTCCGGCGAGGGACTGCGCTGGTTCTTTGGCCACTTTGCACTATCGATGGCGACCCCCTGGCTCGTCTGGCTGTTGCTGTTGGCAATGGCCTATGGCGTGCTCCGTCGCTGTGGTGTGCTACGGCTTGGTAAGAGCTATCGCGTCAGTCGTGCGCGCATCATGACGTTTGTCTTGCTATTGGTCTACGTGGGCGTCATCATGCTCATGGTCGCTGTGCCCCACGCCGTGTTGCTGTCTGCTACGGGCAGTCTGTGGCCATCGCCGTTCTCCTATGCTCTGATACCCTTCATTGCCTTTGGTGTCATTGCCTTGGGGGCTTTCTACGGCATCATTGCAGGGTCGTTCAATACGCTGGCCGATGTCTACGACGCTGTGCTCTATGGCATTCACCAATCGGCGCCCTTCCTGTTGTTCTACGTGCTGCTGGCTGAGCTCTACCAGTCGTTGCTATTCATCATCGGGGTATGACCAACGAACGACTGTGGAATCGTAACTATTGCAAGGTGATGACGGCCAACTTCTCGCTGTTCTTCGCCTTCTACGTGCTGACACCCTTGTTGCCGCTGTATCTGAGCGAACACTTCGGTGCCACGAAGGACGTCATCGGACTGGTGTTGTCGGGCTACACCATCACGGCGCTGCTGTTCCGTCCGTTCAGCGGTTATTTCGTTGACTCGTTCCCACGCAAGACGGTGCTGATGATTAGTTTTGCGGCGTTCTCCATCTTCTTTGCCGGCTATCTGGCGGCATCCACGCTGTTGCTGTTCACCATTGTGCGTACGCTGCATGGTGGACCTTTTGGCGCACTGACGGTGTCCAACGCCACGGTGGCTATCGACGTGTTGCCATCCAGTCGCCGAACCGAGGGCATCGGCTATTACGGCATGTCCAACAACCTGGCAATGGCCATAGCACCCACCATCGGCATCTTCGTCTATCGCTGGACCCACAGCTTCGAATTGCTGTTCTGGATAGCGCTCATCGTGGCCTGCCTGGGGTGGCTGACCGATGCTACTGTCACGCTGCCCGCAAAGGAGATTCAGCGTAACAAGAGCAAAATGTCTCTTGACCGCTTCTTCCTGGTTCGTGGCTGGCTGCTGGGACTGAACATGGTGGCCTTTGGCTTCTGCTTTGGTGTGCTCAGCAACTATCTGGCCATCTATGGCAAGGAACAGTTAGGCATTACCGGTGGCACGGGCACCTTCTTCATGCTCTGCTCCATAGGTCTCATACTCAGTCGTCTGCAGGGTGGCAAGGCCTTGCGCGAGGGGCGCCTGACGTTTAATGCCGGTTCAGGAATGTGTATCTCCCTCGTCGGCTACACCATCTTTATCTTGTTGCCCACGCTGGCTGACGTCTTCCATCAGACATCCTCCATCTTCCTGCTCGTTGGCTACTACGGTTGTGCCATTCTCCTTGGCCTGGGCAACGGTCACATGTGGCCCGCCTTCCAGAACATGACCATCTGCGTGGCCCCCAACAATCAGCGCGGCACGGCCAACTCCACCATCCTCATCTCGTGGGACCTCGGCATGGGCTTGGGCATTCTCGTGGGCGGTGTCATTGCCGAGTTTCTGGGCTACAACGCCGCTTTCTGGACGGTCGCCCTCGTCAACGCCCTCGGTGTTGCGTTGTTCTTCCTGGCCACCAAGTCTTTCTTCCTGCGTCGCAACCTGAATACTGATGTTCGTTAATTATAAAAGTGAAATATAGATGGAAACAGAATTATTCATAGGGTTTAACCTCCATGCATGGATTACGATTATCACCGTACTGGCCATGTTTACCACGCTGCTGATGACCAAGTTGCGCACCGACCTGGTTTTTATGTCGGCGGTGGGTGTGCTCTATGTTACCGGCGTGCTCGATGCCAAAGAGGCTTTCTCCGGCTTCAGTTCCACCTCTGTGGTTGTCATCGGTGTGCTGTTCGTCGTTGTTGCGGGACTTACCCACACGGGTGTGCTGCAGTGGATAGTGCGCCATCTTCTTGGCCAGCCCACGACCTATGGCAAGGCCGTTGTCAGACTGATGCTGCCCGTAGCTGCTCTGAGCTCGTTTCTGAGCAACACCACCGTCGTGGCCATGTTTGTGAATATCGTAAAGATGTGGTCGAAGAAGCTGGGCGTATCCCCCTCGAAGCTGCTCATCCCGCTGAGCTATGCCTCAGGCATGGGTGGTGTGTGTACCCTCATCGGAACCCCGCCGAACCTGATTATCAGCGGACTCTACGAAGAGAAGACCGGCGAGGCGATGAATGTGCTGACGACCACCATCCCGGGTCTGTTCTGTCTGGTGGTCGGTGTGCTGTCGGTCATTGCCATGCGCCGTCTGCTGCCCAACCGTAAGGCCCCTGACAGTGATTTCGAGTCGACGGGCGACTATACCGTTGAGTTGCGTGTGCCCTCCGACAACCCATACATCGGCAAGACGCTTGCCGAGGCCGGACTTTTTCACGTCAAAGGCGGTAGCCTGATTGAGTTGTACCACTTCGACGATGTCCCGATGCCTGTCAGAGAGGACGAGTACCTGATGGGTGGCGACCATTTGGTATATGCCGGCCAGATTGACGAGATTCTGGAATTGAGGAATAGTCACGGGCTGGTGATTGCCGACCACCATGTGTTCTCCATGAGCGAGATTGACAAGAACCGACAGTTGCGTACGGCCTATATCACCTTCTCGAGCAATCTGATTGGTACCACGCTGGCCGACAATCCCGTCCTGCACAAGAAGAATATCAGTATCGTTGCCATCTCGCGCAATGGTCACCGCATCCAGGAAGTACCCCGTAATGTGGTGCTGAAAGCCGGCGACACGCTGCTGCTGGAATTCCCGCCGCATATCAATATGAGCGAAATAGAGAAAGACCCCAACCTGCACTTCTTTGACTCTGAGGACGTGCCCAACGTTGGCAGTGGCACCATCATCTCGACGGTCATCATGATTGCCATGGTGGCACTCTCGGCACTCGGCGTCATGCCCCTGCTGCAGGCTGCGTTCCTCGCCGCTGCCGCCATGCTCATCTTCCGTTGCTGTAACGCCAATCAGGCCATGCGCGCCGTCAACTGGGACATCCTCATGGTCTTTGCAGGCAGTGTGGTGCTGGGGCTGGCCATTCAGAAGACGGGCATTGCCGAACGGTTGGCCTTGGGCATCCTTGATGTCTGTGGCACCAATCCGCTCATCGTCATGACGGCCATCTGCCTGGTCGGCACCTTCATCACCGAGTTCATCTCGAACACGGCAGCGGGCGCCATGTTCTTCCCCATCATGTACGAGGCCGCCGAGGAGCTGGGCTACGAGCCGTTCCCCTTCCTTGTTGCCCTGATGATCAGCGTCAGCAGCAGTTTCGCAACGCCCATCGGTTCGCCCACCCACATGCTGGTCTACGGTCCTGGCGGTTACCGCTTCAGCGACTTCATGCGCATTGGCTTGCTGATGAATATCATCATCCTTGCGGCCAACATCTTCATCGTGAATATCATCTATCCGTTGACTGCGGTGCAATAACGACGTGCGCAAGCTGATTCTGAATAACAAGGCGTAGAGCGACGAAAGCTCTGCGCCTTTTTTTGCGCCCGCCGCAATTTTTTTCGAAGAATGTGTGGGGAATATAGAAAAATGATGTAACTTTGTGGCATAATTACTAAACGTTAGAAGATTATGAGCATCGACACTTACAAACTGACCAGCATGGAGGAACCTACCGATGAGGTGCTCTCGCAACTGATGCGCGAGGCTGCTGAGGAGGCACGCGAGACGAATGCACAGGCGACGCAACGCTATTTCGAAGAACTGAGGCAGGCTGCCGCAAACATCAGATAGCCATGAGCCAGACTGCACACCGCCCCGTACTCATCGTGATTGCTGGCCCCAACGGGTCTGGCAAGACCACGATTACCTCGAAGATTCTCAAACACGAATGGTTGGAGAATGCACTCTACATCAATCCAGACCAGGTGGCGCAGGACCGCTTTGGCGACTGGAACTCGCCCGAGGCCGTGCTTCAGGCCGCCCAATACTGCGAGGAGCAGCGCGAGGAGTGCTTGCGAAACCAGCAGAGCCTGATCTTCGAGACTGTGCTCTCTTCTGAAGGCAAGGTCGACTTTATCCGCCGCGCCCATGAGGCTGGCTATTTTATTCGCATTTTCTTTGTGGCAACTAGTCACCCGTCAATCAATTCCTCGCGCATTGCACGTCGAGTGATGAAGGGCGGTCACGATGTGCCGATACCGAAGATCATTTCGCGCTACCAGAAGTCGATACTCAACTGCAAGCGTGTGGCGGCCATTGCCGACCGTGTGTATGTTTACGATAACTCCGTGGATGACGCTGAGGCCCGCCTGCTGTTCCGCATGACCGATGGACGGCCCTTCAAGCAGTACACCGCCGACATTCCGGAATGGGCATTAACCATATTGAAATAATTTTCTAACGTCGTACCATCGGGATCTTCTTCTATAAACCAGGGCATGTCCGTCCGCCTTGTGAAGGACGCGAACTAATCGCCCTGTGCTAAAATTTTATAAAATCGGCTGACGAATGAACGCGATAGCCGATTTTTTTGTATCTTTGCGTATAGAAAACAATAACAATTTAAATCTAGAGACTATGATAAACATGTCGAACCCGAAAGATAGTGGACGGCCTCCGCCGGTTGGCGGAAATGCTCCTTTCAGAAAGGAATGAAATCGCCAGCTGGCGGAAACGCTCCTTTCGAAAAGGAATAAAATCGCCAGCTGGCGGAAACGCTCCTTTCGAAAAGGAATAAAATCGCCAGCTGGCGGAAATGCTCCTTTCAAAAAGGAATAAAATCGCCAGCTGGCGGAAACGCTCCTTTCAGAAAAGAATAAAATCGCCAATTGGCGGAAGATTACTAACTTTTAAAAAACGATTAATTATGGCATCTTTTATTAGTGGTACTGGCACGATTGCGCCTGACCCGGGAACGGGAGGTGGTGATAACCCCGGAGGCGGTGACAACCCCGGAGGAGGTAGCGATCCCGGTGACGATGATGACGCCGGCGACACGAATTAAGTTTTTTGTCTAAGGAATCTAGGATTGCAACGCCACACTCATACCTTTAGGTGTGAGAATTTAGGAATTTTTTCGCTAGTCATTCCTTGGTTCCTTAATTCCTTAGAATAAAAAAAGAAAGAAGCCTCGCCAGTTGGCGGGGCTTCATTGTGTTATTTGATCAGGTCGACGGAGCGCTTGAGGAAGCGGTCGAGGGCTTCACCCTTCAGCATGCCGTTCTGCAAGAGGGCGAGGTCGATGAGCTGGTGGACGATGGCGTTGTCAGCAGCGAAACTGCTGAGCACAGTGGATTTCTTGTCCTTCTGCTCCTGGACGGCCTTCTCGCACTCGGCTTTCATGTCCTTGTCGTCCTGTGTCAGTTCGTCGTACTTCTTCTTGTCCTGTTGCTGCTGGATGGCGGCCAGACGGGCCTCCTGACCCTTGAGCTCGGAGAGAATGGGCTTCAGGGCCTCGTCGGTAGAGGCCTTGCAGTCGTCGAGGACGCGCTTGACCAAGGGGTGGTCGCTGTTGAGCACGAGGTTGAACGAGTCGGGCATCTGTCCGTAGAAGTTCATGCCGGGCTGGAAGCGGCTCATCTCCTTCATACGACGCATCCACTCGTTCTGGGTGATGACGACGGGACGGGCTTCGGCACCCAGTGCGTCGACCTGAACCATGAACTCGGCGTGGTCGAGGTGGGGCATCTGTGACTTGAAGACTTGTGACAAATTGGCAGAGTCGTCGTCGCTGAGGTCGCTCTTGGGGGCGTCGCTCTTGACGATGAGTCGGTCGATGATGTCACTGTCGACACGGGTGAAGCGGCTCTTCTCGAACTTCTGCTCCAGGGTCTGGATGGTGGGCACGTCGAGCTGTCCGTCGAGCAGCAGCACCGAGTAGCCTTTGTCCTGGGCGGCCTTGATGTAGGAGTACTGCTCGTCCTTGTCGGTGGCATAGAGGTAGACCAGCTGGTCGTCCTTGTCCTTCTGACTGGCCTCGATGAGCGTCTTGTACTCGTCGAAGGTGAAGTACTTGCCCTCAGTGTCCTTGAAGAGTGCGAACTCCTTGGCGCGGTCGTAGAAGCCTTCCTCCGAGAGGATGCCGTAGTTGATGAAGAGCTTCAGGTCGTCCCACTTCTCCTCGAACTCCTTGCGGTTCTCGGTGAAGATGGCCTTCAGGCGGTCGGCCACCTTCTTGGTGATATAGGTGGAGATCTTCTTCACCTCGCGGTCGCTCTGCAGATAGCTGCGGCTGACGTTCAGGGGGATGTCGGGCGAGTCGATGACACCGTGCAACAGGGTCAGGAACTCAGGGACGATGCCCTCCACCTGGTCGGTGACGAACACCTGGTTGCAGTAGAGCTGGATCTTGTTCTTCTGCAGTTCGATGCTGGACTTGATCTTGGGGAAGTAGAGGATACCCGTCAGGTTGAAGGGGTAATCGACGTTCAGGTGAATCCAGAACAGGGGCTCGTCGCTCATGGGGTAGAGCGTGCGGTAGAAGGACTTGTAGTCCTCGTCCTTCAGCGTCGACGGCGTCTTGGTCCACAGGGGCTCCACGCTGTTGATGATGTTGTCCTCCTGGGTGTCCACCATCTTCTTCTCGTCGCTCGACCACTCCTGCTTCTTGCCGAAAGCCACGGGCACGGCCATGAACTTGCAGTACTTGCCCAGCAGCTGCTGCAGACGCTCCTTCTCGAGGAACTCCTTGCAGTCGTCGTCGATGTAGAGGATGATGTCTGAACCGTGCTGCTCGCGCTCAGCATCGTCAATCTCGTAGGCAGGACTGCCGTCGCAGCTCCACTTGACAGCCTTCGAACCGTCCTTATACGACTTGGTGATAATCTCCACCTTCTTCGATACCATGAACGAAGAGTAGAAGCCCAGACCGAAGTGGCCGATGATGTTGTTGGCGTTGTCCTTGTACTTCTCCAGGAAGTCGGTGACGCCCGAGAAGGCAATCTGGTTGATGTACTTGTCGATTTCCTCCTCGGTCATGCCGATGCCGTGGTCCGAGATGGTGATGGTGCCCTTGTCGGCATCCAGACTGACACGAACGGTCAGGTCGCCCAGCTCCTCCTTGTATTCGCCCTGAGCAGCCAGCGTCTTCATCTTCTGCGTAGCGTCGACGGCGTTGCTCACCATCTCGCGCAGGAAAATCTCATGATCTGAGTAGAGAAACTTTTTGATGACGGGGAAGATGTTCTCGGTAGTAACCCCGATGTTACCTTTTTGCATATACCTTAATTATTATTATATATTAAATTCTGACCTTTATTTTGCAAATACCGTGCCACTTTCCAAAAAAAGTGTTACCTTTGCAGTCAAATTCAGAAATACTATGGTAAAAAGAAGATGGCGCTGCAAGCCGGGCGAACAACCCACGGAGCTGGACAAGCGCATCATGTACTTGGAAAACAAAGGATGGGAGGTGCCTACGCGCGACCTCATCAAGACACAGGAACAGCTGGAGGGCATCCGCCGTGCCAGTGCGGTGAATACGGGGGTGCTCGACGAGGTGGCCCGACAGATTCATGCGGGCATGTCGACGCTGGAGATTGACCAGATTTGTCGCGACTATTGTGAGAAACACGGTGCCATACCGGCCTGTCTGAACTATGGCGGCGACGAGGATGTGAAGCCGTTCCCCATGAGCGTCTGCACCAGCATCAACGAGGTGGTGTGTCACGGCATTCCCAAGGCCGACGACGTGCTGGAGGAGGGTGACATCATCAATGTGGACTTCACCACCATCCTGGACGGTTACTACGCCGACGCCTCGCGTATGTTTATTATAGGTAAGACGACGCCCGAGAAGGAGCAGCTGGTGCGCGTCACCAAGGAGTGTCTGGAAATCGGCATGGAGGCCGCCAAGCCCTGGCATGGCGTCAACGAGATTGGACGTGCCATCCAGAAGCATGCCAATAAGTACCACTACGGCGTGGTGCGCGACCTGTGTGGTCACGGGGTAGGGTGCCACTTCCATGAGGAACCCGAGGTGGCCCACTTCGCACAGCGTGGCGAGGGCATGTTGCTGGTGCCGGGCATGGTGTTCACCATCGAACCGATGATCAACATGGGCACGTGGAAGGTCTTCATCGACTCCGAAGACCCCTACGGCTGGGAGGTCATCTCCGACGACGAGCTGCCCAGCGCCCAGTGGGAACACACCCTGCTGATGACCGAGCACGGCGTCGAAATCTTGTCTTATTAAAGTCGAAACATCGAAAAGTCGAAACATCGAAAAATCGAAACATCGAAAAATCGAAACATCGAAAAATCGAAATGTCGAAGGATATATATATATTAGGTATAGAGTCGTCCTGTGACGACACATCGGCCGCCGTGCTGAAAAACGGCGTGCTGCTGTCGAACGTGACGGCATCGCAGGCCGTCCACGAGTCGTATGGCGGTGTGGTGCCTGAACTGGCGTCGCGTGCTCACCAGCAGAACGTGGTGCCAGTGGTGCATGAGGCCATCAAGCGGGCCGGCATCCAGAAGGAACAACTGTCGGCTGTCGCTTTCACCCGCGGTCCGGGCCTGATGGGCTCGCTGCTGGTGGGTGTCAACTTCGCCAAAGGTTTTGCGCGTTCGCTGGGTGTTCCCCTCATTGACGTCAACCACCTGCAGGGGCACGTGATGGCACACTTCATCGATGGTGGCGAGGGTGACTTCAATCCGCCGCCTCTGCCTTTCCTCTGTCTGCTGGTCAGTGGTGGCAATTCGCAGATTGTCAAGGTGAATGCCTACAACGATATGGAAGTGTTGGGACAGACCATCGACGATGCTGCCGGCGAGGCCATCGACAAGTGCTCGAAGGTGATGGGACTGGGTTATCCCGGTGGTCCTATCATCGACCGTCTGGCGCGTCAGGGCAATCCGAAGGCCTACCAGTTCTCCGAACCGCACATCCCAGGTCTCGACTACAGCTTCTCGGGTCTGAAGACGTCGTTCCTCTATAATCTGCGCAAGTGGGTGGAGGAAGATCCTGACTTCATAGAGCACCACAAGGAGGACATCGCGGCCTCATTGGAGTGGACCATCGTCGATATCCTGATGAAGAAGCTGAAGCTGGCCGTCAAGCAGACAGGCATCAAGCATGTTGCCGTGGCTGGTGGCGTGAGTGCCAACAACGGACTGCGCAACGCCTTCCACGACCATGCCAAGCGCTATGGCTGGACGGTGTATATCCCCAAGTTCAGCTACACCACGGACAATGCCGCCATGATTGGCATCGTGGGCTACTACAAGTTCTTGGACAAGGAGTACTGTGACATCAATGCTCCCGCATTCTCCAAGGTCACATTCAAATAGTCGATACCTCGAAAACCTCGAAAGCTCGAAATATCGAAACCTCGAAAATAACGAATAAAACAAAACAATATGGATTTTGAAAGCAAAATTATCAGCAGAGAAATCAGTCAGCTGCTGTGGGAAATGGAGAAGACCGTAGGTACAGCCGAGAGCTGTACGGGTGGACGCATCGCCGAGGCCATCATCGCCGTTCCTGGTGCGTCGAAATATTTCAAGGGTGGCATCATCTCGTATGTCGATGAAACCAAAGAGGCACTGCTGGGCGTAGATCCGCAGGTCCTGGCAGAAAAAACAGCTGTCTGCGAGGAAGTTGCCTGCCAGATGGTGAAAGGCGCCTGCAAGTCATTAAATACCGATTTCGCATTGGCATCAACCGGTTACGCCGGTCCTACCGGTGGCCCGAAAGACATTCCCATCGGTACCATTTGGTTGGCTTGCGGCAATCAAGAGAAGCAGGTAACAATGATGATTCAGGAAGACCACGGACGCGACATCAACCTTGCCATTGCAACCAATAAAGTGATGCAATTGTTCCTCGATTTCCTCAAAACAGAGAACAAAATAGAGGTAGAAGGTTAAAAAACATTAATATAAAGAGAAATCTCTGAACTTTAAACTCTTAACTCTAAACTTTTTTGTACCTTTGCACCCTGTTTGGAGTAAGTTATATTTAAGTAACAAGAAAAAATAGATAGAAATGTCTAAGATTTGTCAGATTACAGGAAAGAAGGCACAGATTGGTAATAACGTGTCTCACTCAAAGCATCGCACAAAGCGCAGCTTTGATGTAAATCTGTTCAGCAAGAAGTTCTACTACGTAGAGGAGGCTTGCTGGATTCAGTTGAAGATCAGCGCTGCTGGTCTGCGTATGATTAATAAGGTTGGTCTGGACGCTGCCCTGAAGCAGGCTGTTGCTAAAGGTTTCGTAGATTGGAAGGACATTAAAGTTATAGGAGACTAATATCATGGCAGGTAAGAAAGCAAAGGGTAACCGCGTTCAGGTGATTCTGGAGTGCACTGAGATGAAAGAGAGTGGACTGCCCGGAACAAGCCGCTATATTACGACCAAGAATCGTAAGAATACCCCTGAGAGAATGGAACTCAAGAAGTATAACCCCATCCTGAAGCGCATGACTGTGCATAAGGAGATTAAATAATCCGAACTGAAGTATGGCAAAGAAAACCGTTGCTACCCTCCATGAAGGCTCAAAGGATGGTCGCGCTTACACAAAGGTTATCAAGATGGTAAAGAGCCCCAAGACTGGTGCTTACGTCTTCGATGAGCAGATGGTTCCTAACGAGGACGTTAAGGACTTCTTCAAGAACTAATATTCATTCTATACATAAAAAAGAGGCTGCAACAGAAATTGCAGCTTCTTTTTTTTTGCTATGTCATCATTTTTTTGTACTTTTGCACAGAATTATAATGCATTATGGGTATTTTTGGATTTTTCAATAAGGAAAAAAAAGAGACGCTGGATAAAGGTTTGGAGAAAACTAAGACCAGCGTATTCGACAAACTGGCACGTGCTGTAGCCGGCAAGTCGAAGGTGGATGACGATGTGCTGGACAATCTGGAAGAGGTGCTGATAACCTCGGATGTCGGTGTGGATACAACGCTCAAGATTATTGAGAGAATCGAAGAGCGTGTGGCTCGCGACAAATACGTATCAACATCAGAACTGAATGCCATCCTGCGTGAGGAGATTGCAGCCCTGTTGGCTGAAAACAATAGCGAAGATAATGAGAATTGGGACCTGCCCAGTGACCACAAGCCATACGTCATCTTAGTCGTTGGCGTCAATGGCGTAGGCAAGACGACTACTATTGGTAAGTTGGCCTACCAGTTTAAGCAGGCAGGCAAGAAGGTCTATTTAGGTGCTGCCGATACCTTCCGTGCTGCTGCCGTCGAGCAGTTGTGCATCTGGGGTGAGCGCGTCGGCGTGCCTGTCGTGAAGCAGCAAATGGGTTCCGACCCTGCTTCAGTTGCTTTCGACACCTTGCAGAGCGCCAAAGCCAACGGTGCCGATGTGGTGCTGATAGATACGGCAGGTCGTCTGCATAATAAAGTCGGCCTGATGAACGAGTTGAAGAAAGTGAAGGAGGTCATGAAGAAAGTCATGCCTGAGGCTCCCGACGAGGTTATGCTTGTACTCGACGGTTCTACAGGACAGAATGCTTTCGAACAGGCTAAGCAGTTCTCGGCTGTCACGCAGATTACGTCGTTGGCTATCACCAAACTCGATGGTACTGCCAAGGGTGGTGTGGTGATTGGTATCTCTGACCAGCTGAAGGTGCCTGTGAAGTATATCGGACTTGGCGAAGGCATGTACGACCTGCAGTTGTTTAACAAGAAGCAGTTCGTTGACTCGCTGTTTAAGAATTGAAGAATTGAAGGATTGAAGACGATAGATTTCATATCACTCGGATGCTCGAAGAATCTCGTGGATAGCGAGACGCTGATGGGACTCATGGAGGCTCACGGTTATCAGTGTACGCATGATAGCGATGACCCTCAGGGAGAGATCGTCGTCATCAACACATGTGGCTTCATTGCTGATGCTAAGGAGGAAAGCATCAATACTATTTTGGAATTTGCACAAGCCAAGACGGAAGGCAAAATCAAAAAGCTCTTCGTGATGGGTTGTCTTTCTGAGCGCTATCTGGCTGACTTGGAAGAGGAAATTCCTGAAGTGGATGGGTGGTATGGGAAATTCAATTATAAGCAGTTACTGAAAGACTTAGATCATCTGGATAGAATAGAGAATGCTCCGCGTCATATTACGACACCTCCGCATTATGCCTACCTGAAGATTTCGGAAGGCTGTGACCGCCATTGCGCCTATTGTGCCATTCCGCTGATTACTGGTAAGCATCAGAGCCGTCCGATGCAGGAGATACTGGATGAAGTTCGTTGGATGGTCAGTCAAGGCGTCAAAGAGTTTAACGTCATTGCCCAGGAACTGACCTATTATGGTATTGATATTGACGGGCAACAGCATATTGCAGAGTTGATAGAGCGGATGGCGGATATTCCTGGTGTTGAATGGATTCGCCTGCATTATGCCTATCCCACACATTTCCCATGGGACCTGTTACGAGTGATGCGCGAGAAACCAAACGTCTGCAAATATCTTGACATAGCCCTCCAGCATATTTCCGACAATATGCTGTCGCGCATGAAGCGAAATGTCAGCAAGCAAGAGACTTACGAGTTGGTAGAGAAGTTGCGAAAAGAGGTTCCAGGCATCTGCCTGCGTACGACGCTGATGGTGGGATTCCCAGGTGAAACAGACGAAGACTTTGCTGAACTGATAGCATTTACCAAGTGGGCTCGCTTTGAGCGCATGGGTGCTTTTGCCTATTCGGAAGAGGAAGGTACCTATTCAGAGCAGCATTACGAAGACGATGTGCCTGAGGATGTAAAACAGGCCAGACTTGACAAACTGATGCGTATTCAGCAGAATATCAGTGCTGAGATAGAAGCCCAAAAGGTTGATAAGACATTACGAGTGATAATCGACAGACAGGAGGGCGATTGGTTTATTGGACGCACAGAATACTGTTCGCCAGAGGTAGATCCCGAAGTGCTGATTCCTGCCACTGAACAACTGACAATCGGTAATTTCTATATGGCCCGCATCACGGATTCAGAAGAATTCGACTTATACGCAACGACAAAGTTTTGACATACAAAAAAAATCCAAATACGACGATATGAATAACAAAGAGTTTATCGCAGAACTGGCATCACGGACAGGGTTTAGTGCCAAAGACACACAAACCTTGGTAAACAACATTGTCAATGCTATGGGCGACGCCTTTCAAGAGGACAATGCTGTACTTGTGCCTAACTTTGGAGTCTTCGAAACGAAGAAAAAGATGGAACGCATCATGGTAAATCCTGCTTCTGGACAACGTATGTTGGTACCACCCAAATTGGTGCTGAACTTCAAGCCCAACCAGACGTTAAAGGAAAAACTAAAAGGAGGAGAGTAGGGTATGGGAAGATTGACAATACAAGAGATAGCTAAAGTCTTAGTGGCTAAGAACGGACTGGAACCGAGCCAGGCCAATCGCTTTGCTACAGAGTTGTTTGCGATTATCCAAGAACGACTGGAGAAGAACGATTTGGTCAAGGTAAAGGGCTTGGGCACGTTTAAAGTGATTACTGTCGATGCTCGTGAAAGTGTTAGCGTACGTACGGGTGGCAGGGTGATGATTGAAGAGCATTCGAAAATCACCTTTACACCTGATGCGACGATGAAGGAATTGGTTAACAAGCCTTTCTCGCAGTTCGAGACGGTTGTTCTTAACGATAATGTAGAGTTTGATGACCTGAAAGAACAGCCTGCAGATGGTGAATTTGAAGATACCAAAGATGACTTGACAGAGGCAGAATTATTACAACTTGAAAAGGATGAAGAAGAGCCTGTTATTCAGCAAGAAGAGCCTGTTATTCAGCAGCAAGAGCCAGTTGTTGAAGAGCCTTTGGTTGAGGTTGAACAACCCAAGGAGACACCAGCTGTTGCACCTTTAATTGAGGTTACTGAAGCCACTCATGAGGAAAAACCTGAAGAAACCCCTGAGGAGACGACTGATACACTCGATAATGATGTTGAAGAAGAGAAAACCAATCTTTTGTTCAAGTGGGTATGGATGGCGCTTGGTGCCATTTGCCTTGTCGGTATTTCAGCTGTAGGAGGTTACTATTATGGCTGTCAGCAAACGGCTTTAGCAGCATTGAGTGATACGGTGGTTATAAGAGATACTGTTTATGTTCCTGAGAGTCAGGACACGACGTCTGTTAAAGCTTTCGAAGTACCTGCTCAAATAGCAGAAGCTGCTAACGTGGAAACACCCAAGGCAGAAGAAGTGAAGGCGGAGAAGCCCAAGCCAGAAGTGCCAAAAGTGGAGAAACCAAAGGCCGAGCCCGCCCCAGAGGTGGACAAGTATGCTGAAAAAGACGAACGTGTACGCTTGGGCGCTTATCGTATCGTAGGACTTGACCACGAAGTGAAAGTATTGCAAGGACAGACGTTCTACAGCATTTGTCGTGCTCACTTAGGTCCGGATATGGAGTGCTATATTGAGGTTTATAACAACCTGCCGCGTAATCCGCAGATTAAGGCTGGACAAGTGATTAAAATACCCAAGTTACAGCTGAAAAAACGTAAGAAGCAATAACAATTTAGTGGCATAATATGAAAAGTTTCTTAAAATGTAAGTTTTAGGAAACTTTTTTAATATAATTTAGGTATGCGGGCGTACGTAATAAGAGTGGAAATGCGTACTTTTGCATTCTGAAATTATATAATGGACAAACAAATAATAAAAAATATCTATTATGGCAGAAGCTATTGACATCCGCGAACTGAACGTCCGGATAGAACAACAAAGTGGATTCGTGCAGAATTTGGTAACCGGCATGGATCAGGTGATTGTAGGACAGAAACACTTGGTAGACTCCTTGTTGATTGGTTTGCTGAGTGATGGTAATATCTTGCTGGAAGGTGTGCCTGGTTTGGCTAAGACATTAGCCATCAAGACGTTGGCACAGCTCATCGATGCTACGTATAGTCGCATCCAGTTCACCCCTGACCTGTTGCCTGCTGATGTGACGGGTACGATGATTTACTCACAAAAGGAAGAGAAGTTCCAGGTAAAGCAAGGCCCTGTGTTTGCCAACTTTGTATTGGCTGACGAAATCAACCGTGCTCCGGCAAAGGTTCAGAGTGCTTTGCTTGAAGCTATGCAGGAAAAACAGGTGACAATTGGCAGTGAGACATTCAATCTGCCTAATCCTTTCCTTGTAATGGCCACCCAGAACCCCATTGAGCAGGAAGGTACCTATCCGTTGCCAGAAGCACAGATGGACCGTTTCATGCTGAAAGTGGTCATTGGCTATCCTACGATTGACGAGGAGAAGCGCATCATCCGTGAGAATATTCAGGAGTCGCTGCCTAAGGTCTCTCCCGTTACCACATCAGAAGAAATCCTGAAGGCTCGTCAGGTTGTTCGCGAAGTGTATATCGACGAGAAGATTGAGCAGTATATTGCTGATATCGTGTTTGCTACCCGTTTCCCCGACCGCTATGGTCTGAAGGATATGAAGGATATGATTTCGTTTGGTGGCTCGCCACGTGCTTCTATCAATCTGGCTAAGGCTGCTCGTGCTTATGCCTTCATCAAGCGTCGTGGCTATGTGGTACCTGAGGATGTTCGTGCTGTGGCTCACGATGTACTGCGTCATCGTATTGGTCTGACTTACGAAGCCGAAGCCTCCAACATTACCAGCGAGGAAATCGTTTCGAAGATTATCAATAAGGTCGAAGTACCCTAAAAAGAGTGAGAGGTAAGAGGTAAGAAGTAAGATGGAGACTTCTGAGATATTAAAGAAAGTACGGAAGATAGAAATCAAGGCACGCGGCCTGAGTTCAAACGTCTTCGCAGGGCAATACCATTCAGCCTTCAAGGGTAGGGGTATGGCCTTTAGCGAGGTGCGCGAATATCAGTATGGCGATGACGTGCGCGACATTGACTGGAACGTGACAGCACGCTTCCATCGCCCTTATATCAAAGTGTTTGAGGAGGAACGCGAGTTGACTGTCATGCTGATGATTGACGTCAGTGGCTCGCTCGATTTCGGCACTCAGCGTCAGATGAAGCGTGATATGGTCACTGAGATAGCTGCTACGATAGCTTTCAGTGCTATTCAGAACAACGATAAGATTGGTGTGGTATTCTTCTCTGACCGTATCGAGAAATACATTCCTCCCAAGAAAGGCCGTAAGCATATCCTCTATATCATCCGTGAACTGCTTGACTTCAAACCTGAGTCTCATCGTACCAACGTGAAGCAGGCACTGGAATTCCTAACCAGTGTTGCCAAACGTCGTTGTACGGCTTTTGTACTCAGCGATTTCTACGACACACAAGATTTCCTTCAAACACTTCAGATTGCCAACCGTAAGCATGACGTGGTGGCCTTGCAGGTTTACGATATTCGTGCCAAGGAACTGCCTGATGTGGGTTTGATGCGTGTTGTGGATGCCGAGACAGGCCACGAACAATACATCGATACATCGAGTCGTCAGTTGCGTCAGGCTCACGAACGCTATTGGCGTAATACGCAAGAGAAACTGAAAGATACGATGTCGAAGAGTAATGTCGATTTGGTGTCTATAGCTACCAATGATGATTATGTGAAGTCGTTGCTGATGCTGTTTAAACGTAGAAGTTAATGAAAAGAATAGTTATATCTACATATTTCATACTCAGCGCTTTGCTTATGTTCGCTCAATCAAGCGTTCAGGCAAAGATTGACCCTATTGAGATGCTGATTGGCGAGCAGGCACAAGTCACTCTGACCGTTCAGGCTAACGATAATGCCAATATTGAGTGGCCTAAACTTCAGCCCCGTCAGATGCTGGTTCCTGGTGTTGAGATTATCGGCACACAACATCCCGATGCTCATACCATGCTGATTACGCTGACCTCGTTTGACGGCTCGTTGTATCATCTGCCTGCATTTAATGTGAAGGTGGATGGCAAGGAACTGAAAAGCTCTGATTTGGCGCTCAAGGTAGTCGAGATGGAAGTCGATACGACCCAGTTAAACAAGATGTTCCCACCGAAGGATGTTCAGGATAATCCTTTCGATTGGCATGATTGGAGTCTGTCGTTCTGGCTCAGCATCCTATTGCTGCTTTTGGTGGCTCTGACGTATTATCTCTATATCCGTCTGCGTGCCGGCAAGCCCATCATTACGCATATTAAGATTGTAAAGCGACTGTTGCCCCACCAGAAGGCTATGAAGGAAATTGAACAGATTAAGGCTGATAAGATGGTGGCATCTGAGAATCAGAAAGAATATTACACCAAGCTTACCGATACCTTGCGTCGCTATATCGAGGAACGTTACGGCTTCTCGGCTATGGAGATGACGAGTTCTGAAATTATCGGACGTTTGATGGCTTCTGGTGACCAGCAGAGTCTTACTGAACTGACTCAGTTGTTTATGACTGCTGATTTGGTGAAGTTTGCCAAATATTCGACGATGATTAACGAGAACGACCAGAATCTGGTCAATGCCATCGATTTCATCAATCAGACCAAGCTTGAGAACCAGCCTACCGAAGAGACGATCAAGCCTCAGCTGTCTGTTGAGGATCAGCGTTCGCAGAAGGAGCGTCGCCTGCTGAAACTTTTCATTGCAGGATTGGCTGTTGCTGGTGTCGCCCTGTTCTGTTACATTATTTATAATGTTTACTTGCTATTAGTTTAGAGAAATGGAATTTGCCAATAAAGAATATTTGTTTCTGCTGTTGCTGATAATACCGTACCTGATATGGTATTTGATGTACAGGAAAAAGAGTGAGCCAACCATGCGAATGAGTGACACTCGGGCTTATCGTTATGCGCCTCGCTCATGGCGTGTGACGCTGATGCCTCTCCAGCTGTTACTCCGCTTGGCTGTCTTTGTGCTGCTGGTATTGGTGTTGGCACGTCCGCAGACACAGAACTCTTGGAAGAACGAAACCATGGAGGGCATCGATATTATGCTGGCTATGGACGTTTCGACCTCTATGTTGGCAGAAGATTTGAAGCCAAACCGTATTGAGGCCGCCAAACAGGTTGCTGCTGATTTTATCATTGGTCGTCCCAATGATAATATTGGTCTGACCATCTTTGCGGGCGAGGCTTTTACACAGTGCCCTATGACTACTGATCATGCCTCGCTGCTTAATCTGCTGCATAATATTCGCACGGATATCGCCCAGCGTCTGATAGAAGATGGTACTGCCATTGGTATGGGACTGGCGAATGCTGTCAGTCGTCTGAAGGACTCCAAGGCCAAGTCTAAAGTTGTTATCCTGTTGACTGATGGTTCTAACAATCGTGGCGATTTGTCGCCTATGACCGCTGCCGAGATAGCCAAGAGTTTCGGTATTCGCGTCTATACCATTGGTGTCGGTACGAATAAAGTGGCCCCATATCCCATGCCTGTTGCTGGCGGTGTTCAGTATGTCAATATCCCTGTCGAGATTGACACTAAGATGCTGAGCGACATTGCTGCAGCAACTGACGGCGATTTCTATCGTGCCACGAATAACAAGGAGTTGCAACAGATATACAAGGAGATTGACAAATTGGAGAAGTCCAAACTTAATGTCAAGAAATATAGCAAGCGTTATGAGGCTTATCAGCCATACGCTATTGCTGCTATCATCCTGTTGCTGTTAGAGATACTGCTAAGAATTACTGTATTCAGAAAATTGCCCTAAAAAATGTTTAGATTCGAAGACCCTATATACCTCTATCTGTTGGCAGTGATACCCGTTTTGGTTATCATTCGACTCTTGATGGTTCATCAGCAGAAGAAACGTTTGCGTCGTTTTGGCGACCTCGATTTGGTGCGCCAGTTGATGCCGGATGTGTCTCGTTTTCGTCCTGCTGTCAAATTCTATCTGTTGTTGGCTGCGCTTGCACTGCTCATTGTGTTGGTAGCCCGTCCTCAGTTTGGTACCAAGATATCTCATGAGAAGCGTACGGGCATTGAAACTATCATTGCAATGGATGTCAGTAACTCGATGTTGGCTGAAGATGTAGCTCCAAGTCGTCTAGACCGCTCTAAAATGATGGTTGAGAATCTTGTCGACCACTTTACCAACGATAAGATCGGTCTGATTGTCTTTGCCGGTGATGCTTTCATTCAGTTGCCCATTACCAGCGACTATGTCAGTGCGAAGATGTTCTTGAGTAGCATATCGCCTTCGATGATAGCGACACAGGGCACCGATATTGCTGCTGCCATCAATATGGCTGTCAATAGCTTTACACAACAAGAGGGTGTCGGCAAGGCCATCATTGTGATTACCGATGGTGAGGATCATGAGGGACGTGCTATTGAGGCCGCTAAGGATGCTAAGTCTAGAGGCATGCGAGTCTATGTGCTTGGAGTTGGCTCGCCAAACGGTGCACCCATTCCCATTGGCGATGGCGAGTACTTGAAGGACAACACAGGACAGACGGTGATGACGGGACTTAACGAACAGATGTGTCGTGAACTGGCTCAGGCCGGCGGTGGTGCCTATATCCATGTCGATAACAACAGCAATGCCCAGCAGCAGCTTGATACCGAGCTCGACAAACTTGCCAAGAAGGAGATTGAGTCAACGATATATAGCGACTACGACGAACAGTTCCAGGCTGTTGGCATTATCGTACTTTTACTGTTAATCCTTGAGATTTGTATCTTGGAGGTAAAGAATCCGCTCTTACGCCGTATCTCGTTGTTTAAAAGAGGGCAGGGAATAGCTCATGCCCGACTCATATTGTTCTTACTTATTGCTCTTACCTCTAGCCTCTTACCTCTAACCTCTTTAGCTCAGACCGACCGTCAGCTGGTCCGTCAAGGCAATAAGCAATACCGTTTGGGGAATAGTGCTGAGGCTGAAGTGCTTTATCGTAAGGCAGTAGAGAAGAATGCCCGTAATGCGCAGGCCAACTATAATTTGGGCAATGCCCTGATGTTACAGCGCAAGGACTCGCTGTCTATCAGTCAGTTGGAGAAGGCTGCCAAGCTTGAAACCAATCCTGTCCGTCGTGCTCAGGCCTATCATAATATGGGTGTCATATGCCAACAGCATCAGATGTTCGGCGAAGCCATTGAGGCCTACAAAGAATCATTGCGCAACAATCCTACTGACCACCAGACACGCTATAATCTGGCACTTTGCAAGCGTCAGCAGAAGCAACAGCAACAGAACCAGCAGAATCAGAACAAAGATAATAAGGACAACAAAGACAACAAAGATAAACAGAAGCAAGACCAGCAGAAGCAAGACCAGCAGAAGCAGGATGAGCAGCAGAAGAAAGACGAGCAGAAACAGAAGCAGGATGAACAGAAGATGAGTCGTGAGAATGCTGAGCAGATGCTTAATGCTGCCATACAGGAAGAGAAACAGACTCAGGAACGTATGAAGAAGGCTCAGCAACAGGCTGGTAAACGCGTGTTACAGAAAAATTGGTAATTTTTGATATTGAAAAATTGAGAAAATGAGATAATGAGAAATTGTAAGAAAAATCATAAAGAAATATGGAAAATGTGCATTGAGAAGCATTGGGGAATGAGATGCGTAGCTTTTCTCATTTTCTCATTTTCTCATTTTCTCATTTTCCAGGCATGGGCGCAGACTTTCACTGGTCGCGCTCCATCACAGGTGGCTGTCGGCGAACAGTTCCGATTGTCGTACACCATCAACACGCAGGATGTACGTGGCTTCCGTTCAGGTCGTATTCCAGATGGCTTTGAAGTGTTGATGGGTCCCAGTACCAGCACGCAATCCAGTTTCCAGATGGTGAATGGTCATACCTCCAGCACTTCGTCTGTTACCTATACTTATATATTAGTAGCCAATAAGAACGGAACGTTCACGATTCCAGCTGCTCATGTGACGGCTGACGGCAAGTCTATATCGTCCAACGAGATACAAATCCGCGTTACAGGCCAGTCACAACAGTCGAGTGGGGGAGCTTCCAGTTCCCAGTCAGGTTATAGTCAGCGTCGTCAGCAGCAGAATGATGCTCCAGAGTTGCGTCCCGCAGGTTCCGCTATTACTGGTGGCGACTTGTTCATCAAGGTCAGCGCCTCTAAGCGTCGTGTCATTGAACAGGAGCCTATCCTTTTGACTTATAAGGTATATACCCTTGTCGGATTGACCGACCTTAGTGGTAAGATGCCCGACCTGAAGAATTTCTATACACGTGAGGTACCCCTGCCTACACAGAAGAGCTTCTCTGTTGAGATGCTTAACGGACGTCCATATAAGACTGTTACTTGGAGTCAATATGTCATGTTCCCACAGCAGTCTGGTAAGTTGGAGATTCCCAGCATCACGTTCAATGGCATTGTCGTACAACAAAACCGTAACATCGACCCCTTCGAGGCTTTCTTCAATGGTGGCTCAGGCTATATCGAAGTGAAGAAGCAGATTAAGGCCCCCGGCATCACGATTGACGTTGATCCGTTGCCTACCCGTCCAGCCAACTTCTCCGGTGGTGTTGGTACGTTCAATATCTCTGCCCAGATAGACCAGACGGAAGTCAAGGCTAACGACCCCGTCAAGTTACGTGTCATTGTCAGCGGTTTGGGTAATATGAAGTTGCTGAAACAGCCTGAAGTCAAATTCCCCAAGGACTTTGACAAGTATGACGCCAAAGTGACTGATAAGAGCAAGCTTACCACTAATGGTTTGGAAGGCTCTGTCATCTATGATTTTCTCGCTGTGCCACGACATGCAGGCAAGTTTGAGATTCCGCCCATCGAATATGTCTACTACGATATCCACGACCGTAAGTATAAGACCGTTACTACTGAAGGTTTTACGCTTAACGTGGCCAAAGGTAGCGGTTCTGGTAATGTCAGCGCTTATACGGCTCAGGAGGATGTGCAGTTGTTGAATAGCGACATACACTATATCCATACGGGTGACACCCGTCAACATGCGGCAGGCGAGTTCTTCTTCGGTTCTGCCGAGTACTGGATTATCCTCTCGTCGTTCTTTGCCGTCTTCGTAGCTTTGCTAGTCATTTTCCGTCATCGTGCCATCGAAAATGCCAACATTGTAAAGCAGCGTGCCGGACGTGCCAACAAGGTGGCTGTCAAGCGTCTGAAACAGGCTCATAAGTTGATGAAGGCTGGACAGTCGGGTGCTTTCTATGATGAGGTGATGCGTGCGCTTTGGGGGTATGTTGGCGACAAGCTTAACATGCCTGTTGAACAGCTCTCACGCGAAAACATCAGTCAGCAACTGACCAGTCATCAGGTCAGCGATGAGGTGGTAAATCTGTTCATCTCCGCCCTCGACGAATGCGAGTTTGCACGCTATGCACCGGGCGATGCTACAGGTAATATGAATAAGGTCTATGATACGGCTCTGAGTGCTCTCACCCAGATTGCCTCAAGCATGAAGAAAGGTAGTAAGAATACTGCAAGTATGGTGGTTGTAATAGCCCTGCTTCTTACATCTTCCTTCTTACCTCTTACATCCCATGCCGTTACCAAGGCTCAGGCCGACAGCGCTTACCAACAGGAGCATTATCAGCAGGCCGCCCAGATTTACGAGCAGCTGTTGAAGAGTGGCGAGAGTGCCGACCTCTATTATAATCTGGGTAATGCCTACTATCGTATGGACAACATTACCCATGCTGTGCTGGCATACGAACGTGCATTGTTGTTGTCGCCTGGCGATGCCGATGTACGCTTCAATCTGCAGATGGCACGCTCGAAGACCATTGATAAGATTGTACCAGAGTCCGAGATGTTCTTTGTGACGTGGTACCGCTCACTTGTCCGAATGATGAGTGTCGATGCCTGGGGACGTACAGCCATTGTATCGCTGTTTTGTGCCATGCTCTTGGTGTTGATTTATCTCTTTGCCCAGCGCATCTGGTTGCGTAAGATAGGCTTCTTTGGTGGTGTACTGTTCTTCGTGGTGTTCCTGGCTGCTAACGTGTTTGGTTTCCAGCAACAGCAGTCGTTGCTTCATCGTACGGGAGCCATTATCATGCATTCTGCTGTGCCTGTCAAGAGTACGCCATCGTCAAATGGTACCGATCTCTTTATCCTCCACGAAGGTACACGTGTCAACATCATCGACGATACTATGCGTGGCTGGCGTGAAATCCGCGTGGCTGATGGTAAGTCGGGATGGGTTGAATTAAAGGATATCGAGGTTATTTAAAGTTGATACAACGATATTTCGAAAAATGGAAACGATTATACAGTTCGATAAACATCTGCTGCTGATGCTGAATGGCAGCGACTCCACTTTCCTCGACTGGGTGGTAATGACACTCACTAATGCCAAGACGTGGATACCGCTCTACCTCGCGCTACTCTATGTAGTCATTAAAACCAATCGCAACCTTCGTGAGGTATTGTTGATATTAGCTGCTGCAGGACTTTGTGTGTTATTGGCTGGTACTATTGACGACGAAATCGTAAAACCTCTTGTGGCACGGTGGCGACCTGGTCACGACCCCGAAATCGGTCATCTGGTTGATACCGTTGACGACTATCGCGGTGGCAACTACGGCTTCTTTTCGGCCCATGCCTCCAATACCTTCTCTTTGGCCCTCTTCTTTTCATTGTTGATGCGCCAACGCCTGCTTACTATCGGACTGGTTTCGTGGTCGCTGGTTAACTGCTGGACGCGCTTGTATTTGGGCGTTCACTATCCAGGCGATATTTCCGTCGGACTTATCTGGGGTGCGTTCGTGGGCTATTTTGTTTATAGGCTATACTGTCGTCTGACCATACCGGCTCACTACGAGCGGCGTTTGACATACATTCCCATTGCAGTACTCTTGCTCTCAGTGGTTTACGCCATGCTACGGTCTTGGATAGTATATTGTTGACAAAACACTCCATCGAGGTACGAATGCTAAAAAATCGAAAAATAATACCTTTGTTGTATTACTTTTCGTTTTTTTTTCGTATTTTTGTCATCAGGAAAATTTTAAGAACGTTTAAATCTAAAACATCAAAACGGAAAATTATGGAAAATAAGGAACTCATTGCTCAGTGCGAAGCACGTGCGAAGGAATGGCTCTCTCCGGCCTTTGACGAGGAGACACGTAAGGATGTTCAGGCTATGTTGGACAATCCCGACAAGACAGATCTCATTGACGCTTTTTATCGCGACCTTGAGTTTGGTACGGGTGGTTTGCGTGGTATCATGGGTGCCGGTACCAACCGTATGAACAAGTACATCGTGGGTATGGCTACTCAGGGTTTTGCCAACTATATTCTGAAAGCATTCCCTGGTAAGCAGTGCTCAGTGGTTGTTGGTCACGACTGCCGCAATAACGGCCGTATGTTCGCTGAGACCGTTGCAGACATCTTCTCGGCTAACGGCATCAAAGTTTATCTCTTTGAGAGCCTTCGTCCTACACCAGAGATTTCGTTCGCTATCCGTCAGCTCGGTTGTCAGGCTGGTGTTAACGTCACAGCTTCTCACAATCCCCGTGAGTACAATGGCTACAAGGCTTATTGGGATGATGGTGCTCAGGTGCTGTTCCCACACGACAAGGGTATCATCGACGAGGTGAACAAGGTAAAGATCAGTGATGTGAAGTTCGAGGGCAACAAGGACCTCATCATTCCCATTGGTGGTGAAATGGACTGGGACTACATCCAGGCTGTCAAAGAGGCTATGGTCGATCAGGACGTTATCCTGCGCCAGAAGGACCTCAACATCGTTTATTCACCCATGCACGGTACAGGCCGCGTCATCATTCCTATGGCGCTGCGTTCTTGGGGCTTCCAGAACATCCACGTAGTGCCCGAGCAGATGGTTATCGACGGCAACTTCCCAACCGTTGTCAGCCCGAACCCAGAGAATGCCGAAGCTATGACCTTGGGTATGAAGCTGGGTACCAAGCTGAATGCCGACCTGGTTATCGCTTCTGACCCCGATGCTGACCGCTTGGCTATCGTGTGCCGCAACAGCAAGGGTGAGTGGGAGATTCTGAATGGTAACCAGACCTGTATGATGTTCTCTTGGTACATCATTGCCAACAAGAAGAAGCTCGGTCAGTTGAAGGGCAACGAGTTCCTTGTAAAGACCATTGTGACCACCGAGGTTATTGCCGAGATTGCCAAGAAGAATAAGGTTGAGTATAAGGACTGCTATACCGGCTTTAAGTGGATTGCCAACGAGATTCGCGTCAACGAGGGTAAGAAGAAGTACATCGGTGGTGGTGAGGAATCGTTCGGCTTCCTGCCATACGACAAGGTTCGTGATAAGGACTCCCCCGCAGCTATATGTCTTATCTGTGAGATTGCAGCATGGGCTCGCGACAACGGTATGACTCTCTACGATTTGTTGATGAACATCTACAAGGAGTACGGCTTCTCTAAGGAAGTTACCATCAATGTAGTACGTCCGGGTAAGACTGGTGCCGACGAGATTAAGCAGATGATGGTTGACTACCGCAACAATCCTCCCAAGGATTTGGGTGGCTCGAAGATTGTGCTCTCGAAGGACTTCCAGGCTCTCGAGGCTAAGAAGGCTGATGGCACTGTTGAAAAGCTCGATATGCCCGACAAGTCTAACGTACTGCAGTGGTTCTGCGATGATGGCACGAAGGTTTCTGTCCGTCCTTCTGGTACCGAACCTAAGATTAAGTTCTATACCGAAGTCAAAGATGCCAGCTTTGCCGGTGCTGCCGACTACGAGCGTTGCACGAAGGCTGCTGAGCAGAAGATTGAGGCTATCAAGAAGAGTTTGAACCTCTAATAAACCATCAATCCAAATGCCCCCTGGTATGTCGCCATATCAGGGGGTATTTTTATGTACTTTTACATCAGA
>JAEEGI010002144.1_pt1 | contig 48819 bp, 39 predicted proteins | sample 8958751 | NCBI WGS metagenome assembly JAEEGI01 (sample SAMN16246545, study PRJNA631951) | gut metagenome | biome: gut microbiome; feature: rumen; material: KS-attached | host: Bos | place: Iran: Karaj | collected 2018-10
CACGCGCGTGTTTTCACTGCTTGCGTATGGGGATTACTCGATCTTAGGTAATATATGCATTAAATTCTGGAATGAAGTTGAGATAAGAAAGATCCGTCCCACAGGACCCGCAAGGTTTATGGGCCTTATCGCGCCTTTTGCGGGCAGGAACATCTCCCCCACCGATTTCTGCTACAGAATGGTGGTGCCGATCGGGGAGGAGTGATCGCCTAAAGCTCCCCCCATCCCCTAAGGACCACCTCCGGTGTTTTATCCTTCAGCTTCGATGATCACGTTCTCGAGTCTGGTTACGTCGTGTGTATTGCAGTCGTACACAATGTGGAAATGAGTGCTTCCATCGTCAAGCTTTCTGGTGAGGACGTAGCAGTCATTCTTCTCTTCAAAGACGTCGGACTTGCAGGCCTCTTCGTTTGAGAACTGGCTCCATGCGGCAACCCTGACACGGGGATCGTACGATTCGTAGACTCCGTCAAGGACATTGTTGAGGTTACTGTAGGAGTAGAAGGACTTGAACTCATCGAGCGATCCGAAAAAAGCACCTTCGCATGTTCTGGTGAGACGTTTCTCAGTATCCGAAACGATCGCTTCATGTACGCTGTCGTCGAAAAGTCTGTTGTATTTAAGAACGACCACTCTCTGGTCACCATTCCCGTCTTCTTCGATCTCAAAACACACCGATTCCGCGCCTTCTCCGGTAGTCGAAGCAGCATCTTCTCCCTCAGTTGTGGTCGTCTCTTCTCCGCCCCGGACCGTGATGGACTCGGACGAAGAAACCATTTCGCCATCGGGACCGATAGTTACACTGTAAGCGAGCTCACCTTCTTCAACTATCTCATTTGTCTCGGCGTTCTGAAGCGCTACCGTACCGTCTTCCTTCTCGATGTGAACATATTTGGTCACGTTGCCGTCCCCATCGGTGACGATGATATATGTCTTCGCGGGATCATCGCCGATCCCCTGTTCCCCGGAAACCTCAACCGAGCTCGGATCTTCCACTCCGGCCTCGACGGTATATGACTTTGAGTACCCGGGTGTGGTAGCTTCGCCCTCAACCGAGAGACTGATTATCCCGTCGTTTTTGCCCAAAACCAGCTCGGTTTTTTCACCCGCGGGAGTCTCAGCCTTGGGAGTTTCCCCGGGTGTGGGGCTCTCAGCACAGGACGTGAGCACGAACGTTGCTAAAAGAGCTATGACAAGGACTGTCAGGGTTGTAAGTTTTGACACTTTTTTATAGTTTATCAGATTTTTTATCCTCATTTTGATCTCCATTCTGCTTATCGACTTCTTTGCGAAAGCCGTAGTAAAGGCGCGGATGCCGGAATCCTCGGTGGCATGGTTAACGATCGAGAGGCAGTAATCCTTCCTGATCCTTTCGCCGAGGATGTCGACAACCTCTTCATCGCAGCGCATCTCGAGATCGCTCATGCAGAGCCTTACGGCCACCCATACGAGCGGGTTGAACCAGTGCAGGCAGAGTACAACGATCGCGAACGCTTTAATGAGCGCGTCGTGATTCTTGACGTGTATCTGTTCATGGAGAAGCATGTAGTCCTTTTCACTCACATCGAGCGATGCGGGCACACAGATCTTGGGGCTGAAGATGCCGTAAACAAACGGCGTGCTGATCCTTTCGGACTCGAGATACCTGCCGGAGCGCCTGAAAAGCCGTGCAACAATCCTGTTCGTCCTCATGAAACCGACAGTCACGTAGAGCACGACCGCAGCGGCGCCGAGGATCCAGACAAGGAACACGATCCCGGAAGCAGGGACTCCGGTGTTACCCGTGGTCGTTTCACTCAAAGCACCGTCCGGGGCGACATCTCCGACAGCGGTACGGTGACTGCTGTCCAAAGGGTCAAGAGTGATCGTGATATCACCCGTTCCCGGGTCATCTGCCACCGATCCGGTCGTGAGTGAAAAGCCGATAGTTCCGTCCTGCCCGCTGATCTCCGATATCCCGTCGTGATCCTGCACGCCGGCACCCATGTCTTCATGAGGAGTATCCTCAACAGAAGACATTTGACCATCAGCCGCAAGGGCGGGATCGAGTCTGCTCAGGACGCTCTGCGGAGCGAGATTTAAGAGGCTTACGGGCGTCTCAAAGTTCAGGGGGCACACAAGCCTTATCGCAGCCACAAGCCAAAGAAGGACGACTGCCTTCTTCGGGAGCTTCCGAAGCAGGACGCGCAGCACGAGTACCAGAAGCACCGCGATGCTTCCGTACGCACTCATCCGCAGTAATATCTCTAAAAAAGTCTTCATGCAAGGATCCTTTCAGGTTCATGGGCTTTCGTTGCCCGTGCTCTGTTACATAACCGTTCCGACGCATCAGCGTCCTGTCACATAAGCGTTTCGACGCATCGCATCAACGCTTATATGACATCACTTATCTTCGAGGTGTTTGTTTATCAGTCCGATAAGTTCGTCGGCATCCTTTCGACTGAGCTTGCCGTTTCCAAGGAAAGCGCTCACAAACGCGGAGAGAGAACCGCCGAAGTTCCGTTCAACCAGACGGTTGATCTCGGCGTCCTGAACATCCCTGCGTTCAACAAGGAACGTAACCACGCTGTCCTCGTTCTTCACGAGTCCCTTGTCGATGACCTTGTGGAGCATGGTGTAGGTAGTCGACTTCTTCCATGCAAGCTTGCTCTCGCAAAGCTTGACGAGCTCGCCCGACCCGAGGGGTGCGTTGTCCCAGATGATGTCCATGATCTTGAATTCGCTCTCGCTGAGTGTAAGTTCTTTCATGCTTCTTCCTTTCTAAACTCCCGGCCCCTGATCACGGGGCCAAGAGCGGGGTTTTCACTTTTGTTTTATGGTTAAGGTTGATCTTCCCGGCCGGGATCACCGCGGTTGCCGGCCCTGCGCACAGGCCTGTTCCCACAGCAAACGATCGCAGGTCTACAACTCTAGACCTGCGATCAGTTTACAACTATAGACCTAATATGTCAACCCTGCTTTTCGATATTTTTTAGAAATCCCTGCTTTTCGATATTTTTTAGAAATCACAAAATATTCACAATGTCAGATCAGTCCTGTATCATGTCACTTTCCGAACCTGCATGTAATGTACAGTGTTATTCCTCTGTTTTTGGGTCGTTCAGTTGACATCAAGAGCCTACCAAGGCAAATACATCTCGTCCGGGATTGATCAAAACGCCCTTACTCGAGAACTTTGCGGCATTATTCTTGTAATAGTTTTCCTTTGTCTTCTCTTTCTCAATCTGTATACTTCTTTTTATATCATATAGAAGTTTTGAGTGAAGTGCAGTAAAGCATTTATAGCAATAATCTCTTGATTTCCTGCTTAATTCGTCGTATAATGTTTCTTGTGAAGTATCGTTTATATTTGGGCTGGTCGTAAGACCCAGGTCCATCATGGGCGGGGAAGTTCCCCGCCATTTTTATACAACTAAGACAGAGGGAAACTGCATTGAAAGAACTCAGCATCTTCATAGATGAATCGGGCGATTTTGGTGAATATGCCATTCACTCGCCTTTCTACATCATTACCATGATCTTTCATGAACAGAGTGAAGATATTCGTCTCGCTATATCGAGGCTAAATCAGGAACTCTCTTATCTTCATTTGGATAACCTATGTATACATACCGGTCCCATAATCCGCAAAGAAGAGATTTATGCAGAAATGGAAATTGATGAACGCCGCCGCATCTTTAACAAAATGGTTGCCTTCATTCGCCAGATTAACATTCGCTACAAATGCTTTTTTATTGAGAAGAAACATATTTCTGATGTTGTCGAAGCAACCGGAAAGTTGTCTAAGCAGATTTCACTGTTCGTTCGTAACAAATACGAAGAGTTTCTTTCTTTTGATGATGTTAAACTCTACTATGACAACGGACAGGTTGAAGTAAGTAAAATTCTGTCCTCCGTTTTTAATGCGTTACTCCCCAACCCCATTTTTAAGAAAGTGATGCCCAAAGAATATATACTATTCCAGGCAGCTGATCTTCTATGCACAATGGAACTTGTCCGCCTAAAACTTGAAAACAATTTGTTTTCAAAATCCGAAATGATATTCTTCGGCAACGTACGCGACATGAAGAAAAACTACCTCAACCCACTCTCGAAAAAGGAATGGATATAACACGTTGAACGAAAAGACATGTTTAAGATGTTTGAATCAAAGGTGAAAACATGATGAAACTTAGGATTTTGGCAGTCTTGATGGCTGTGATTGCTATTTTTTCCAGTATTGCTCCAGCGGCCGAGGCGAGAGCTGAGGATTTAACGGGGACGGAGGAGCATGCGAGATATTTATTGAAAGCAGCATCTAGGAGTGGTCATTTTCTTGAAAAAGACGAAGACTATCAGCTCGAGAATTTTGACCCCGCTGGTGACATCAGCTATGGTGAGATTGCGCAGTGGTTTTGGCATGCGTATGATTATGGCGAATGGTATCTGCAGCATGGTCGCTATGATGATGGAGTGACGCTGGAATATCCTAGTGTAAAAAAAGCGATTCGTCGGATGAAGGAGGCTTGCTTCACGGTAGCATGTAAATATCCTGAGTATGCTACTGAAATAGCGGATACGTTCATGGATGGCCAGAAGAAATTTAGTACCAAAAGAAAAGTCTCTTATGACTGGATCATGAACATGTCGTATATCATGAGCTATTATGCTGGCGGTATTTACTCCAGGAAACACGAGTTTGATATGGATATGGAGGCATTCAGCCTATTTATGTTTGGAATTGACGAAAATGGCAAGACCAGACATCTGCCTGAAATAATCCATGGGATATGGCAGTGTAGCTATAGTAAGAGCAACAAAAAGCCAAATAGAATTGAAGCCATGGACATGATGGACACATTAGATTCATATTGGCAATATTGAGCTTCTTTTAAAGAGCGGCAATTGCAAGAGCAATGCTCTTTTTTTCCTACTCGTCCCGTGCGACTATATTTATATATGGCGCCTTCGCCGAGGAATGAAGGGACTTTGCGTATACCAATCATACAAGAAATAATAACAATCTATCATGTTGCCTATCGTATAGCTATCGTATATGCCAAAAAGAGTTGAAATATTCCATTTGTTCTGCTATTCTTCAATCAAAAAGGGGGCAATCATATGAAGAGACTTGTAAAAATTTTAACATCACTGACGCTGATAGCAATTCTTATTGTCGGTAACACACTTGAAGCAAAAGCTGCATCCAAACCTACGACATATCTTATTGAGAGTCCTGAGGCACTGATTAACCTTGGCCAGGAGCTCGGCATGGTCAAATCCACTATGACAGTAGAAGAGTTTAATGTCGGGCAGCCTGCTTCCCACGACTTTATCTCTAAGCTTTGCTACGCAGCAGTCAACGGGAAGACTACCACGGCCAAGAGGGCTCGTGAGTTTGTGTTCGACCAATACTTTGATGCGGTGATGAAGGACACCAGCCTCGCAGGGAGACTACTTGCAGACGGTACGGAGGGTAAGTACACCAAGTACTCCAGTACCGGCACGGCCTCATATGCATGGGCAGGCACCACGGTAAGTATGGTCAAGTTCCAGGGCTACGGCGACGACGCTTGGGAAACCAAGCTCAGCGACTTGAGGACCAAGGTCCGAAACAACTGGAAGTCGTACCGTACCGGGAAAAGGATGACCCGAATCGAGGCATTGCATTTCGTCATAGAAGCTTTCTTCGATGACATCGTTATTGATGTACGTTAAAACCAGGCATGACTCAATGTAGCGAGAAGCCGGTTAAAAGTAAAAATCATAATTAGACAAACGCAAACGTAAATCATTAAACATTCAAATCGGATTGTTTTCGCAGAGATAAACAATCCGATTTTTCATCGAAAAAATTGTCAAAAATGACAATTTTTTTTATTATTCTGACAATTCAGTCTCTGTCGGCATCCTGCTATGATTTAGTCAACAAGACAAACCCCCTGTCTTGTGACACAAAAAGAGGTTTTTCCACTGTTTTAGTCTTTTAACTGATAAAATGCCACCTCACCATACCCCCTACCACAAAATGTGACTATTACGGTCTGAAAACCTCTTTTAGTGTCGTTGTTCAGCATTACCTACCTCACATAATAACTTATGAAAGGAGATCTACCCAATGAAAGATCAATCAAACGAAATGTTCACAAAAGCAATGGAATTTTTTTGTCAGATCAGCGACATTCAGAAGAATGCACGCGGAGGAAAGTGGTATTGGGAAGCTTTTGTACCCGGACCGATATCATATCAGGAAATGCGGGTAATAACCGAAATCGCCGGATGCTGGTGCTATGATCCGGCAGTAGAAAAAGTAAAGTTTTACACTAATCAAAATCATACGAATTGGGCGTACTTGTAATTCGGAGTGATTTGGAAAGGATGTCGTATGAGCAAAAAAATCATGGAAGAAGTTCTAAAAAACCTCATCCAAGGTATTGAGTTATTGAGCGATGCATTCCAGATAGCATTACTTGAGTACCAGAACGAGGATGATAACGAGAAAGGAAGAATCAGATACGAACAAGAATCTTTCTTCGGAAAGGAGAACGAATGATTGAACAGAAACGATCAACCGCAAGAATAGTCATCCCCTGCCGGTTTGCATACTTAAACTGTTGGAGTCCTTCAACGAAGTATAACGGAGTACAGAAATATTCGCTTTCGGCAGTTATCAGCAAATCAGATAAAGAAACGATTGAGTTGATAGAGGATGCTATCGAAAATGTAAGAAACGAATCGCTCCAGTTATGGGGAGGAAGAGTGCCAATGAACTTAAAACTCCCGTTACATGACGGGGACGAGGAAAAACCCGACAATTCGGTGTTTAAAAATTCGCTCTTTATAAATGCGAAAAGCAAAGAGGCTCCTCAAGTGGTTGATAGCAATGTTCAACCGATAACCAATCAATCTGATATCTATTCGGGATGTTACGGAAAGGTCAGTATCACATTCTATGGATATAACTTCGGAGGAGCTAAAGGTATTGCCGCCTGGTTGGGAAATATACAAAAAATCAGTGACGGAGAACCTTTTTCAGGGAAGATCAATGCCAAGGATGAGTTCAAAATAGAGGAAAGAAGGTGAGAATATGTTTCAGGTCCAAGAGGAGTGGATGCACGGTTTCGAAACAGACAATCACAGAAATATACTGCCGACAATGACAAATTTCACATTGATCTTTGAAAACGACGTTTCGTTGAAAAATATTGTGTACAACGAGCTTGGGCGATATTTTGACACCGTGGGTCCTCTCCCTTGGCGTGAGGGATCCGAAGGATGGCAACAATCCGATTGGGCGTGCCTTGAATTGTTTATTGAGCAAACTTACGGAATATACGCTCCGTCAAGATGTAGAGAAGCATTTGTGGCATTTATAACTACCAAGCGACGACATCACCCGATAAAGAATTATTTGGAGCAGCTTGATTGGGACGGCGAATTAAGACTAGAAACGTTGCTGATAGATCATCTTAAGGCTCCGGATAATCGGTATACAAGGGCAGTTACAAAAAAAGCCTTGGTTGCAGCTGTGGCCAGAATATATGAACCCGGAATTAAATTTGACAATGTTCTGGTATTATGCGGAGCACAAGGAATCGGGAAGAGTTCGTTGTTTTCTGTTCTCGGGAAAAACTGGTATTCTGACTCCATGACTATCTCAGATATGAAAGATAAAACTGCGTGCGAAAAGATGCAGGGTGTATGGATTATTGAGCTGGGCGAACTTGCAGGCATCAGAAGAGTTGATGTGGAAATCGTAAAGTCATTTATTTCCAGGCAAAATGATCTTTACCGTCCTGCATACGGCCAATTTGTGGAGAACCATAAGAGAACATGCATTATAGTAGGCACGACAAACTCTCAAAACGGATTTTTGCGTGATTTTTCCGGCAACAGACGATTTTGGCCTGTAAAGCTTGCCAAGAGATCCGGGGATCCCTGGACATTAAACGAGATTGACGTTGATCAGATATGGGCTGAGGCTTACTATTACTATCTGCAGGGAGAAACCCTATATTTGGACAGAACCGACGAAATTGAAGCGGAAAAGAACCAAAGGGATGCTCTGGAGACCGATCCGCGATCCGGTCTTATCTTGGATTATCTTCTGGATCCTTCATTACAAGAAGTGTGTTTAATGGAGTTGTGGTGTGATTGTCTCGGAAAACACCGTCAGGATATGAGAAGGAGAGATGCAAACGAGCTTGAAGCAATTCTTTATCAGTCGGGCGAATGGGAGTTGTATCCGGGAAACAGTTCCGGGAAGATGAGAACTGAAAAATACGGTATACAGAGAACTTTTGTACGTAAAAGCGAGGCTTATTATGAATAAACCCCAAAACTCTCATAATACCGCCCCAAAATATCGCGTGTTTGATGTGACTATTCCCCTCAGTCGCAGCGAAATATCCCGATATAGGTTAATAGAATCGATTCTGGAAGGTTTGATACACAGAGATAACAAGCGCAAACCCGATTTGATTGACAATACATCTTACAAACAGCTTCTTCAAGTATCGAGTGGGACAATTTATGATCATAACAGGGATATCATATCTTTTCATAATCGCAAAATATCAACACTCAAAAAGTTACTGAATATATTGGAAAACCAAAATGTTTTGATAGCCTGTCATTACAAACATGAGATGAAAAACATCCAATCGGTGATCAGTAACACAAAAGACCTTGTCTCCGAGGAAGATTATCTGGACTGGGAAAAAGGCAGAATAAAAACCGGATTGATAATACCAACCGCGCTCAGAAAGAACTGTAGTCTTGAAGCAGGAAGCAGGATTCTAATATGGTTTTCACAAAGCCCTTCCCCGGCATTATATGCAAGAACTTGTGAGCTTTTTCTCAGCAAAAGACGAACTGCAATAATAATCAATTTGATAAGCGAAAAAACCATAGAACAAATGACTGCTCAACAGAATTATTGGGCTTTGGCGAAAAGAACGGGATCAAGCTTATGATGACCGGGAGGAAAGGTTATGTACGAACAAACCAGCTTACAAACAATCTTCACCGAAGAACATTTTCGGGATTCGATCCTTAGGGTTTCACGTAAAAAGGTACTTTCGGGCTCCGATGATATGAGACCCAACGATTTGCCCTCGTACTGGGAATCCCAAGGAGTAAATATCAGAAAAAGCCTGAAGGAAGGATCTTACAGGCCAGCTCCGCTCCTGTCTTTTCATATCTCAAAAAACGGAACAAATGAAAAACGGCAGATTTGTGTAAGCTCTGTTTTAGACAAAATGATAGAACATTGCATTTTGATCGATCTTGAAAGACAGTTCACGCCCACATTTCATCCTAACAGTTTTGGATTTATCAGAGGAAAAGGCACGCAAGACGCATTAGAAAAATGCCTCGAATATCTCAACGCCGGTCTGACTTGCATCGTAGATATCGATATTCGGAAATGTTTTGACAGTATTAAGCATCATATTGTTCTGGGATTCATGCGACAATATATTTCTAAAGAAGTCTCGGAATTGATAATGAAATACCTGAAAAATCCGGTTATGTTATACGGAAGGCTTCAACACCGCAGAGTCGGGTTGCCCCAGGGATCGTGCATAAGTCCTATATTGGCAAATATAGTATTAAACAGAGTGGATTGGTTTCTGGAAAAAGAGAATATTCGATTTGTCCGATATGCAGATGATCTTGTTGCTTTTTGCAGTACACGAGCCGAAGCAGAAAAAGCGATGGATTTGTTGGATGATTACCTCAAATCAAATCTTTCACTTTCGTTAAATAAAGAAAAATCCAAAATCACAGAGGCTGAAAGTTTTTCTTATTTGGGACATGCTTTTATAAAAAAAGAGGGTCAATATCATATGTCGGTTGAATCATCCGCTTTGACGAAACTGATGTACAGAATAAAACGAGCTTCGCTCGCCAAGAGCAATGATATTACTGCATTGACAGACCTTTTGGGCGCAATAAACAGGGGATGGTTGAATTATTATAAAAGCGTGAACGAACTTACAAGAAAGAGATTCCTGAGAAAAATAGATGATTTTGAACTGGTAGTTATATTAAATAATTTTAGAAAGCATCGGATTCTGAGCGATGAACGTTGTGAATATATTGCAGCGTCAAAAGGTTATGTATCATTTTCGGAATGGGCTGAAGAATTGCGGGAAAGGAGAAAACAGAAATGATGAACAAATATGGTGCTTGGAATGATGTTTCCTATTATTCCAACGCATATGCAGAAAACAAATTGTCGCTTCAGGACAACAATATCTTGATTTCATCCATGGATGAATCTTCAAGGATTAATATTCGCTATAATAATTGCAGTTATAAATTATTTATCAAGGATTTTGAAAAACAAATCCTGATAAGAATTACAGCAAGTCATGGCCTGACTATCGGTCAGCTTGAAAAATACTTTCGTTTACAGGGTTTGTCGTTTGAACCGGGATCATTGATGCGTGCCCTCGACCAATTGGTGGAATTTGGTTTTTTGTCAAGAATACAGGTATCGCAGTATAACAACAATAAAGAAGTAACCTTATATAATATTACGGACCGTGGAATCAGACTGTTAAGGAATGGCAAGGAAGCAGCGCTGAATCCTCAAAACGATGGTTTCTTCTGTACAAACCCCATTTCATATATTAAATCAAAACTCGTTTTAAACCAGATCATTCTGGGTTTGTTATCAAACTGTAAATGTGGATTGCGGTCGTTTTTCTTCTATCGCACTATGAGAAAAATGCCGGAATCTAAAAACGAAAAATCTTTGACGTTGCCCTTATATGTTCAAACCGAAAACAGAAACTATATATTCCTTTATATCGGTAACATCGGTAAGGATACACGTGGTATGATCGATCTCATTGACAGATTCGTTGAATTTAAAAGGGCTATTCCAAAGAAAACAATAGTTGTTGCTATTGCAGACACTAGTGACCAGATGAACAGAATTGCTCAATTGATAAATAATCATAAGCACAAAAATATAAAGGAAGATTTGTTATTCTCCGTTTCAGATGAATGGTTTGACAATTCATCCGGCAGCTTTTATGGTTTTGTTAACATCATGGGTCAGGAACGATTGATCAATATTGATCTGCTGTGATAAATGCCCTACTCGTCCCATGTGACTATATTTATATATACGGTGCCTTCGCCGGAGGAATGAAGGGACTTTGCGTATACCCATCATACGTAAGATAAATAAGCCTTTGAGTTCTTGCTCAACAGGCTTATTTATCTTATATCATTCTTTATGTGTTTTAACCAACTCGTCTAACAATTGAGAATCTACTTTCTTTTCGGAAAGGACCTGTTCTTTACACAAATTGAGCAAATAATTCTTTTCTTTACCGTTGGGTTCGTTTAATGCCAATTCAAAAGTGGCTCGCGGGAAAGATAAGGCAGATGCTTTCGTCATCAGCGCTTTCCATTTCTCGGTTCCGGGGCAGTAATAGTTTTGTGCAGTCTCGTAAAAAGCAGCGCTGTAATTGACTGCCATTGCTTTTTCGAGACATCGTAAACCTTCTTCCTTTTTATTGCTTCTGATATAGAACAAAGCCAAATGTTTTAATGCCCAAGGGTTGTTGTAGGAAGACGAGTACTTCAACTGAGCTTCCAATTCCAACGGGACGTTAAGCTCGAGCCGCTTTTTCAACTTGTTGATCAGTTCAAAATCGTCTTTATGCTTGTTAAGGAACAACGCAATCTGGTTATTTCCGTAAAACCAATCCATAGCACCGGCTCGATCTGCCAATTGAATGGCTTCTGCGAAGAGATCTATTGATTCTGAAGGGTCTTCGCCTCTTAAGCATTGTTCTTTGTACAGTATTTCAGCATCTCGAAAATCATATTTTGCGATCGCATTGTATGCAGCAGGATAATCTCCGGCCATCCTCAGGTATTTCTTTGCTTTTTCTTCTGCTGTCTTTTGTTCGCGCTCTGTTGAATAGTGTATATTATCCAGTGTATAAGCTAACGACCAACACGCGCTTTGCAAAGGAGGATCAGAAAGATTAACGGCTTCGACGAACCAGTCAATTGCCTTTTCGTAGTTTTGTTCAAGGTCATAGTAATTGTTATCACGAATCCAAAACCTTTTTCCCCAATAGTACATGGTAGCAAGCTCATTTGCTGCATAACAATTACTCTTAGCATATTTATTTAGGAGGTTAAGTCGGTCGTATGAGTCCAATCCGTATCCGTCAACATGCTTAATATATTCGTTATACTGTTTCTGAATCTTAACAGTCTTGTGAGTCCTTTCTCTACAGTTTAATTCGTCAGGGATTCGATTGAGATTGATCCTTCTTTGAAGTTTTACTTGTTCGACAATAACATCAACTATAATCTTTGATAATAAATGAGTATCCACCGTCCCTATATTATTTGTTGTGTTCAAAAGGCTTGAATAATCACAACAACTCCTATTGAGCTCTGAATATACATTCCGGGCAACCGTATCTTTTAAGCGGAAGTATTCGGGATATTTTCCCGAAAATGACGACGTTTCTTTGCTGTTTCTTATGCAAATATCTTTGTGATAATATACGAAATAGTACTGAAGCAACCAGAAGCATCTGTTAATAACGATTCCATAGCCATCTTTGTCGTCAGACAGGATCTTTTTGCATTCTTTCGGCATGGGGCGACGGTTGTATATAGTATTGTTGATGTTGGGGGCCATGTCTTTTATTCCGGACTCGTTTAAGAGCTTGCCGGATTTGTCTTTTTCCAAAAAATAGGGAGACATTGTGATTTCATCGCAATTATATGAGTTGGAAATGTTAGCAAATATGCACTTATGCATATTGGAAAAACGCTCTTCTTCGCTCTTGGCTGCAGTCTTCAATGGATAATCGAGCATAAAGAGAAGATAATTACGGATGTCAACGATAAGGTCGTCCACGCCGGCAGGGTAATGCTTCTCTAAGCGATCCTGTCTTTGATCAAACATAAACGGAATCAGGAGCCGGTACATCAAAACTTGATCGGAAAAGAGTTTGAAATCGTCTTTTCCGACAAGGGCATCTTTCAATGCACTTAATGGGGTTTTCTCTCTACTCATAATGTTTTCGGATTAGCTCATGTTTTTATATTTGTATCATCATAGAATAAAATACATCAAAAATTGTTCTGATACAACATATAATATCTGTATAATGGGTATGATGGGTATACGCAAAGTCCCTTCATTCCTCCGGCGAAGGCACCGTATATATAAATATAGTCACATGGGACGAGTAGGGAAAAAAGCGGCGAAGTTTCACCTTCGCCGCTTTAGAAAAGCTTTAATAATGTTCACCACCTTATGCATAACAAGATTAATGCGTCAAGCGCCTCAATCTTGCTAGGTCTCTCTTCGCTTCCGCCATAGGTCTTTTGCCATCTACCATGGATGTAGACAGGTAGACTTTTGACTGAACCATCTTCGCCATATCCAAACATATCAAGGTCGAACCTGGTCAAGTCGAAATCAAACTCATTACGCTTAGAAAAGGGACTCCTGCGGTAATAAGCCTGTACGTAGGATACGCCCACAATCCATTTCCAAGAAGCTGACTTCTTGTAATTGAATTTGCCTTCCTGTCCATCCATGAAGATTTCTGCAAAGGTCTCTGCATACTCAGGATGTTCTTTTGCTACCGCGAGAAAAACTTTCTTCAGCCACTTTACCGACTCTTTCTTAGTAGGGTAGATGGCGTCGTGAAGCTTCTCGAGGTCGTCTAAGAGAGTGATATCCTTTCTGAGAGCCTCAATCTCTAAATAATCATAGTAAATCCATTGAGCTATTTCGCCGTAGGAGATACTCTTGCTGGGGTTGAAATTCTCAACCTCGTAATCTGAATCTTTTTTGAGCCAACCGAATCCATCGTGGATGACTTTCAGGATACTCTTTACGTGGTCCTTCGACCCAGTGTAATCAGCCTTAGCCCCTGTAGGAGCTGCAGTGATGACTGTTGCTGCTATCAAGATGATAGTCAGTAAAACCTTGATTGTATTTTTCATACGCTTTCCTCCTTTTAACATTAGCCCTTAGGGCTAAGACTAGGTCAACTATTTGACCTCTACATAAGGGTACCGGGCCGGCGCATAGAAAGCGCACGGCCCGTCTGGGAGCGTCCTGATCTCTCAGGACAAGGGTACCGGGCCGGCGCATAGAAAGCGCACGGCCCGTCTGGGAGCGTCCTGATCTCTCAGGACATGACTCAGAAAAAAACTTCTTTGCTTGTCTTATCAATACATTCTTTCTTATTGCTTATCACCAGACAAAATATATGTCTGTCAAGTGTTAATTTGCATATGCGTGTACGTCTTGAACAATTCTTCCTCTTTTGTCTCTGCATAACCCTAAACCATTGACCTAGTCAAGGATTTTATCCTGATAGTTCAATTGAAATAATGAGTCCGATATCGCGTTATTGACTTTTCACATAGCTATAACAAATTAACATCATTGACTTCAAAACAGTTATTTCCCGTGGAGGGGCTTTGATTTACAGCGAAGGAGCCGCAACTATATGATAATCCATTTTGTTACAGATCCGCATCCGGATTCGGATCTATGTTTCCGATGATATAATAAGTCATTCACTGAACTCCACACGACAGTCGCAGATCAATCGTCAACATCGGAAACAAAACGGCGACTTCGTTTTAAATCAAAACCCCTCCACGGGAAATAACTGTTGCCATAATTCTGCCGAGATGATTATATTATATCATATAGATATTATATACTGTTACAGTTTTGGAAGTGAGGATTCAATATGGGCGACTTGTTATCAAATCGCAAAATGTTCACATTACAGTAAATAGCTTAATGATCAAATAACCAAGTCCCTCATTTACGAGCTTATACGTGCTCTTCGCGAAGAGCCGGCTTCATACAAGAAGTAGTTCTACCTCTCAAACTTCTCTATCCTGCAGGAGTGGATCTTCTCCTTCTCATCATAGTTGATTCCCACAAAGAGTAGTTGCCCGCTATAGTGCTGTAAACTGTCAAAGTACCTCTTGTTTTTGATCTGGTCAAGGGCACTTTCGGTACAGGAATTGCGCTTGAGCTCAATGATCATGGCCGGGCGGTTCGCCTTGAACGGAATGAACACTACATCAGCGAAGCCCTTGCCCGTCGTCATCTCTTTGATGACGGTGTACTCGTTGAGCGCATAGATATATGCGAGATAGATTGCGCTCTGGAGCGCGTCCTCGTTGTTATAGCTGCGATTGCTGGTCACATGGATATGTGAAACGTCGAGTGCCTTCGCAACGGCATTTTCATCGCCGCTTATTGTGTCTGTGAGAAGATTCTTAGAATCGTTGATTATCTTATTTGTCTCTTTATACTCGTTCTCTGTTTCGATGGCATTAAACCATTCCTGTCTTACCTCTTTGTTAGGGATTCGACAAGTGCTGTCCTCACGATTGTACGCAAGATAGCCAAGGTGAATCAGGTAAGTGAAGATATCGCTCTTGGTAAAAAAGGAATCCATGGTGTTCATGTATCGGGTTATGTTTACATCTGCGTTTTCTCCGGCGATCATTTTGATAACATCTTCTCTGACACCTTCAAAATTTGCACGGATCCTTTCGGCGATAGCATCGTAGGTAGAAGTCATTCCCCAATAACTCCCGAACGATCTGCTCTCAATGCAGCGAACGACAGATTCCGGATTGTATATTTCAAATTCATGCTGTTTATACCCATCGTACCAACGCCTACACTCTTCATAGTTGATGCCGTGTTCACGGCACAGCTCGATCACCTCTTGAGAGGTAAAGCCGATATACTCAGCAAGATCTCCGGCATCAAGAATAGTATACTCCCTAAAATTATTAAGCTTTGACTGAATCTTATCACGAACAACAGGAAGAATTCCTGTCAGATATGCAAGCGAAATTGCGGGTCTGAGTGTATCGCTCTTAAAGAGACCGTTAAGGAAACTCAGATACTCGTTGAACAGTTCCTGCGAAACCTTTTCACGGGCAAGAACATCGTACTCATCCATAATGATGACAAATGTCTCCCCTGTAGAGGAATATACCTTCAAAATACATTCACCCAGTGAATCATCATCCATAAACGAGATTTCCGGGAACTGTTTTCTCATTTCTTCTTTGATCTTGTCAGTTATCCTGTGGATAAGATTGTTCTTATCCATCGTGTTTTGATACTCACTGTTTATGTCGAGCTTTATGACATTAAGCTTGTTGAGTTTTTCTTCAAAGCAGGGATCCCCGGCAATCTTAAACTTTGCAAAAAGCTCGCGGGAATCACACCCCTTTGAATAATAGGCAGAAAGCATGTTTCCGGCGATCGTCTTGCCAAAACGGCGGGGACGTGAAATACATATATACTTGTTTCCGGATCTGATAATCTTATCCACAGCAGCTATCATCATGGTCTTATCAACATAAATAGCTGCATTTACGTTCTCGTTGAAATTCTCGTTTCCCGGATTAAGATATATGCCCATCTACGTCCCCCTTTTTCTTCTGTCTACCGCAGTTTTTACTTCATTTTGATCCGCTGAGTAAATGCATCAAACCACCGTAGATCATATCAAACTTTTAAGATCCTCAAACACATATCCGTGAGCGTCCGCAACGTTCTTGTTTGTGAGCTTGCCGAGGTAGCAGTTTACGCCGCTGGCGATGACCGCGCTCTTCTTGCAGGCCTCCTCGAGTCCGTCCTTCGCGATCTGAAGGCCGTACTTAAGGGTAGCGTTTGTGAGGGCGATCGTACTGGTACGAGGCACGGCACCGGGCATGTTTCCGACGCAGTAATGAACAACGCCTTCTTCGATGTAGACGGGATCATCGTGGGTTGTGACATGCGATGACTCGCCGCATCCGCCCTGATCGATGGCAACGTCCACGAACACTGCTCCGTTCTTCATCTCAGGGAGATACTTCTTCTTGAAGAGCTTCGGTGTCGAACCGCCGGGGATGAGGACCGAACCGATGACGAGGTCGGCATCCTTAACAACGCGCTCGATGTTGCTGTCTGTGGAAACAAGTGTCTGGATGTGAGCTCCGAACATGTTGTCGAGCTGCTCGAGGCGCTTAAGATTGACATCAAGGATCGTAACGTTGGCACCCATTCCGACTGCGATCTTGCATGCGTTCATGCCGACCGTACCGCCGCCGAGGATGACCACGTTGGCCTTCGGTGTTCCGGGAACGCCCGCAAGGAGGATTCCTTCACCGCCGAAACGCTTCTCAAGGTACTTGGCTCCTTCCTGGATAGAAAGGCGACCCGCGATCTGTGACATAGGCGCGAGACAGGGAAGTGAACGGTCCGTCTCTTCGATCGTCTCGTAAGCAACCGCCTTGACCTTGCCTTTGAGAAGTGCGTCCATCTGCTGCTTGTCTGCAGCGAGGTGGAGATATGTATAAAGGATAAGGCCCTCATGGAAGAGCTCGTACTCCTCCTCGAGCGGCTCCTTAACTTTGACCATCATATCAACGAGGTGCCATACGTCAGCCGCGTTGTCGATGATACTCGCGCCCGCGTTCACGTACTCATTGTCCGAGAAGCCCGAGCCGACGCCCGCGCCCATCTCCATATAAACGTGATGACCGGCCGCAACGTAGGCCTTCACGTTGTCAGGTGTGAGCCCCACGCGGAACTCGTTGTTCTTGATCTCTTTTACGCATCCGATTTTCATGTTGTGTAAAACCCCTTTCAGTTTTTTAACGCTTATGTGACATATTCTAGCATATCCGCCCGGATATATCATCTACTTTTCCGCGTGCATCGCCTATGATGATGTATTATAATTCATAATTTATCAAGTATATTCCCTGCGAGCATGCAGGTTTCTCCGACATCATCCTTTGCTCTGTCTCCGGCACGGCCGTGAAGATTTACTGAGAGGCACGCTGTCTCAAAGCATCCCCGGGACATAAAGGGGATATCGGAGATTCCTTCCTTGGTGAGGGGATCAGCTCCCTTCTCTTCGTTTTCTTGGCGAGTAACCCTCATGTTTCTCGCAAGAAGTCCTGCGGTGATGCCTGCGAGCACATCCCCCGAACCGCCTTTTGACATGCCGCTGTTGCCGGTTGTGTTCACATAGACAAGTCGTTCTTCCCCCGGATCCGCCACAACAGTCCTCGCGTCCTTAAGTACAACGACAGCACCAGTTTCACGGGCCGCGAAAAGAGCAGCTTCCGCGGGGTTGCGCTTTATCTCCCCGGTCGTAGTTTCCTCGCCGAGCCCCTTTATCACCCTGATCATCTCCCCTATGTGAGGCGTGATGACAGTGTTTCCTCTTCCGATCCGTCTGTTTATAAACTGTATTACATCCCTGACGCCGATTACTTCTCCGACGTTCTGATCATTACCAAGCAGAGGATCTGTGCCATCTTCTCTGAGATTGATACCGTCGAGGGCTCCTTCGTTGTTTAAAACCTCAGGGTTAAATATAATGTTCAGCGCGTCCGCGTCAAGCACGAGGCGCTGTCCCTCTTTAAGAGACGCGATCACACTCTTCAGAAGCGCTGCCGACTGCGGTCCCGTCCCGAGACCGGGGCCCACAAGGATTACGTCCGCCCAGGCTACAGAGCTCGCCAGTTTCTCCAAGAACTCACTCCCGTTTTCTCCTCCGGTTTCACCGCCGCTGTTTTCCGTTTCTGCACCGTTTCCGGAGTTATCAACGTCAGCGCCGTTTTTCCCTCCGGGATTAAGTCCGTGTCCGTCCGCCAGATCACCGTCACTATATGTCAGCATCATCGCTTCGGGGAGCTTGTCCATGAGAAGCGTACGGTTAACCTCGTGGGTAACGACCTTCACAAGCCCCGCTCCGACCCTGAAGCACGCGCTACTGCACAGATAAAGCGCACCGTAGATATCCTTTGAGCCGGCCACCATAAGCACCTTGCCGTTCGTGCCCTTGTTGGAGTCAGGCTTCTGCTTCGGAGCGATCCTCCTTGCGTCCGCCTCGTCAAACTCGAATGCGGAGACTCCCTCAAAGAGGCGCTTTGCCTCCGTAAGTTCCCGCGGCGTGTAAAGCCCTATCTCCCGTCGCAGGATCCTGCCGCTGTAGGTGCGGCCTTCGTTTACGAGCATTCCGAACTTGATGTATTCAAAAGTAACGGTGATATCGCACTTCACCGCACATCCCATCACGATCCCGGTATCGGCGTCTATTCCGCTGGGGATATCACAGCCCACAACCAGGGGACGTTTCAAGCAAACTGCATTTATAGCTTCAACCGCACTTCTGTACACGCCTTCAACTTCACGCGTGAGCCCTACTCCGAAGATCCCGTCTATTATTACCTCATACTTTGAAAACTCACTTTTCAAGGCGGATATTGCATCCTGCCCTTCTCCGGTGTCCGGACTCTTTTTGACAGTGAAGTCAATATCTTCTTCACAAAGGAACTTTACTCCCAGGTTTCTCGCGATCTTTTCCTGTACAAGAAACGATTCGGTCTTCTTTGCCTCTTTATTCACTTCGTACACTGCGGTATCGAAGCCCATGCTCTTCAGGATGCGTGCTGCTGCCACGGCGTCTCCTCCGTTGTTGCCGCCGCCAACTACGCTGAGGATTCTGACCGAGGCACGGTTTTTCTCCGGCTCCTCAAGAACCGCATTTGCCAATTCGAGCGCAGCTCTCTCCATAAGGACAATACTCGGGATGCCGACATGCTCCGAAGTATAGCGATCTATCTCACGCGCCTGTTTTCCGTTTACATAATATTTCATGTAACACCTTCCCGCCAAATTCTGCTGAGTCTCGAGGTCCTCTCCCGACATTTTTCTTCCAACCGGTTATTACTATTTCACAAGGTCAGAGTTGTCGGAATTCAGTTTGGTTTTGTATCAATCTCTTCTAAAGATGTCCCTTGTGTACACCTTCCCGCTCACGTCGCTGAGGCAGCTGTCATAGCGGTTTGCGATGATCGTGACGGAGCGGTTTTTAAACTCCTCGAGGTCGTTGACCACAGTGGAGCCGTAAAATGTCGAGCCGTCCGGGAGGGTAGGCTCGTAAACGATCACATGTGCACCCTTGGCCTTGAGGCGCTCCATGACGCCGCGGATGCTGGATTCGCGGAAGTTATCGCTGCCGGCCTTCATCGTGAGCCTGAAGACCCCGATCGTCGCGCTCCCATACTCCGTTCTGAACGCCTCCGAAGCGGGATCGTACCCCGACTTTTCAAGGACTCGGTCCGCGATATGGTCCTTACGTGTGCGGTTACTCTCGACGATTGCCCTGATAAGGTCCTCCGGAACATCCTTGAAGTTCGCAAGGAGCTGCTTGGTGTCCTTGGGCAGGCAGTACCCGCCGTAGCCAAACGAAGGGTTGTTGTAGTGCGTTCCGATCCTCGGATCGAGGCAGACACCGTTTATGATCGACTCCGTGTCGAGTCCTTTAAGCTCGGCGTAGGTATCAAGTTCGTTAAAGTATGAAACACGAAGCGCGAGGTATGTATTGGCGAAAAGCTTCACCGCCTCAGCCTCGGTATATCCCATAAAAAGTGTGGGGATGTCCTGTTTCTGAGCGCCCTCCGCGAGAAGACCGGCGAAGACTCCCGCGCTCTCCTTCGAGTCCCCGTCGCATCCGACGATGATCCTGCTCGGGAAGAGATTGTCATAAAGCGCCTTCGATTCACGCAGGAACTCGGGGCTGAACAGGATGTCTGTGAGGCCGTACTTCTCCTTAAGTGAAGCCGTATACCCCACGGGAACCGTGGATTTTATAACTATTGTGGGAAGCCTGCGATGCCCTTCGGTATCACAGTCCCTGTTTTTGTACGTCCGCCCGGCATTCATTTCTCCTTTTTGACCCGCAATGCCCTTGATGCACTCGATCACATTCTCCACCGCACTGCAGTCAAAACAATTGGTCGCGGGGTCGTAGTTTGTGGGGGCTGCGACGATCACGTAGTCTGCTGCAGCATAGGCGTGAGAGGCATCCGTAGTGGCCGTGAGTCTCAGGGCTCGGGTGCCGGCCTTCGCCTCGGCGAGGTACTTCTCGATGTACTCGTCGCGGATCGGCGACTCGTAGTTCTGCAACTTGGCGACCTTCGCGGGATCTATGTCGACCGCGGTCACACTGTGATTCTGCGCCAAAAGCACAGCAAGGGACAGACCCACGTAGCCTGTCCCCGCAACTGCGATCTTTATTTCCCTGTCAAGTGTGTGTTCACTCATTGTTAAACTCCTCTTACCTTCAGGACAGATCTTTGTGCAAAACCTCTGTGTGCCTTTCCTGAAAGACATTATCTATATTACCATAAACGGGCACTTGTTTCATCATGTCTTTTTCTCACTGTCTCCTGTTCTTTCATAGAATCTTCCGTTTTTGGTCCCGACGGATATGTGTTATCGTCTCCAGGCTGCAATCCTTGACAACCATATGAAAATGAGGTATCTTTACTGCGAAAGTTAGCGCTTGCTAACGAAATTGCGTATGTTATATCTGAGGTGTCTGTATGAACTGGATTGTTGATAATCTTGGAACTATAGTCATATCCGCGGTATTGATCGTGATCGTGGCCGTAGTGATACGTTATGTGATAAAGAACAAAAGCAAGGCTATATGCGGTGGCGACTGCGCTCACTGCAGGGGATGCAGCGGAACTTGTAAAATGAACCATACTTCCGGTGGAACGCCGGAGTAAAAGGCTCCGTTAGGAAATCCGAAATATAAAATTCCCGGAAAAAAGTAGGAAAAAGTAATTCCTAGAAAAAAAGTAGGAAAAAGTATTGACAGGACAGAAATGACAGTATAAAATATGTTCAGTTAGCCGGGGCTAACCCAAACCCATAATTCTTCCTTATTCGTTTTCTCCGACCACGCGGGTTTTTGATCCGCAGCTCTGGGCAATGGGTTAGCACCGTCGACTGACTGTCAAACGCTGTTCTCTTTATAGGGTAGATAAATTGATCAGCTCCTTGTGTATAAAAAGAAAAACTCGGTGATCCCGAGTTTTTCTTTTTATAACAAATTTCATCTGTACTTAATACTCTGCTTTTCTTTGAGAAAGCTGTTTTTTACCAGTCCGAATCCCAGTCACTGCCGCCCCAGTCCGAATCCCATGAATCCGAGCTGTCCCACGACCAGTCGCTGTCCCAGTCGCTGTCGTCGTCCGAGTCAAACCACGAGCTCGAACCCGAGGAAGACGAGGACGAGTCGTCATCGTACCAATAGCTGTTTTCAAAGCTGTTGCTCCCGAAGTACGAATATGTATCGTAGTTCGAATAATTGTCACTGTTGATATCCGAATAGATCGATGACGACGAGTCGGCATACTTCCAGCTGTTATAGGAGTTGTCATAGTAATACCATTCATCACCCTGACGGTAGTAATCCGTACCTCTGTAGCTGTAGTACCCGTTGGGGATACCGTCCGCGAAAATCAGCGCGATGATCGCGAGCAGTACGATGACAAACGCGATGATAAAGATCTTGCTTGTAAGGAGCGACTTTAGGCATCCGCCCGGCTTGTTCGTACCGGTCGGGTAGCTCGTACGCGGGCGCGAATTGTTCATGCGCTTCTGATCTTCAATCTGGGAACGCAGGCGCTGATAAAGCTCGTTGACTGCGTAGGCCTCGTCGGAGCCCTGATAGCGGATGGCTCTCGTGCCGTCTGCCTTGTTCTTGTAGACAACACAGTCGCCACTTGAGTTCTTATAGATACCGAAAGCCTTGGGCTCGCGGACATCCTTGCCGATAAAGAACCTTGTCACTTCCTCGGGCGGAAGGTTCCGCGCGATATACCAGTCCTTTAACTGCTCGATTGTCTGCGGCGAAGATCCGGCGGTCCTGTTCACACCCGAAAGCGGCGCGCCGCAATGCGGGCACGACTTCTCGGTCTCGTCTATCATGCTGTCGCAATAATCACATTTTATCTTCATATTTGTTATCTCTGCGGATAGATCACAAAGTTGGCCACTACGGGGATGCTGTTCTCCTCACAGACTGCGTACTCGTCTCTGACCACGTTGGGAAGACTGTTCTTCATGGTCACCGCAAGTACTGCGACCTGCGAGCCTCGGAGTCCCTGAAGAGCTTCGAGCGAGTTTGAAGGGGAACCTGCCTGTGCCTCAAGTCCCTTGGTCTTCTTAAGTGTCTCAAGAGTCTTGTTAAGGACCGAATCCGTGTAAGACGCATCGGAATCCGATACGATGAACACCTTGCCGGCATTTCGGTCCGAGCAGATGCTTGCGATACGGTCGCAAACGATCGCAACGGCCTCCTCTTCGGGGATCCTCTTCACTCCGTGGAACTCGATCTTCTGGCCCCAGTTATGGAAAACCTTGCCGAGGAAGATCTTCGATCTGGTCTTCTGAACAACAACTCCGATACACTTCTCTTTGGTGAGACGCTTCACATCGTCAAATGTCTTGACGCCGGGAGCGAAAAGATAAGCGATCGCAACGATGATCACCGCGAGCACACCACCCACAACAAGTCCCATAGCGGGGTAGCGGAGCTTGTGAAGCTGCTCCTTAACCTCCTGCTCTTTTTCAATGAGGTAATTGAACACCTCGCTCTCCTGCTGGTCCATGGAGTTCTTGGCGCTGGTCTCAAAGTTGTAGTACTCGGTAACGAGCTGTGAACCCTGCTCGGCCCTTCCTCTCTGATACTCTGCGATGCCGGTGTCGTAACGCTCGGTGTAAGTCGTGGTAAGCTCGGAAAGATCCACCTTAAGACCTGTGCTCTTGAGTGTCTCAAGATGCTCCCTGATGGCTGCGTCGGCCACTCCGATGAGCTGATCCGCATCCTCACGACTGTTGGCCGTAACCTTGAGGGTCAAAAGACCCGTGTACGAGTAGTCGATGCTTCCGTTCACAACGTCGCCGACCTTGTCCGTGTCGATCCTGTACGAATCCTGGTCAACGCTTCCCGAAAGCGAGATGAGCTCGTTGATGTATCTGGCATCTATGTCGCTGCCGAGCATGCCCGCCATCTTCGTATAATCATCAAGGTCCAGGGAAGAATCGATAAAGGACGAAACCACACCGGAATAGTTTGACTTTACAAGGTACTCCCTTGTAAGGATGCTCACGTTGTTGGCGTCGAGCTTCATCATAAGGCTGTTGTCGGCGTAGAACCGGTTCTCCTTGATCCTCTCCTGGTAGGTCCGGTAACGCGTGTAAAAGAGATCAACGGTTCTGAGCTGTTCCTGCGTCATGTCCTTGACCATCTCGTTGTACGTAGCGTCACCGTACTTGTTCTGGATGGAATTATACTGTCTGTACAATAAGAAACCACCGATCACGACCATGCCGAGTATCGCTATGAGCGCGATAAACTTCCAGCGGTGCAGCATATACGCAAACATGTCCCCCAGGCTGATGGTGATCTCGTTGTCTTGCTCGTTCATTCTATATCTCCTCTTGCGTGTTTCATTTGTAGTTTTCTGTAGGTTTTTTGTCCGGTTCTTTAACGCATATATTACAGCTCTTTTCTTTCCCGGCTCAAACACGACTAACAGTTTATCATATAAGCGCGGAATTTACCACATAAACGTTAAAGGCTCACCTGACCGTTTTGGTCTTTAAAACCTCGAGCATGGTCTCGAACTTGTCAGTCGCCCCGTCGCCCCTCACAGACTCGTATGTACCCGTCATCGCCTCGTAGCTGATGAGCTCCTGATCGGTGATCCCGAGCGCGGGTGCCTCCTTGTTGTATGTCTCCATGTATGTGCTGTATGCGCACTCATCCTTGTCGATAAAGTAGTGCGTCTGCTCGTAGGTGTCGATCGCCATGGTGAAAGTACTGGAGCCCGATGCCTTAAAGTCGCTGCCGAAGGTGTAGAACCTGCTCGCGACGTACCCGCCGTTGCCGTAGATCGCGTCGCATACGATGCTCTGACCGGGATAGTAGGCGAAACTGCCTCTGTCACCGAGAGCCGCGCCGCTGTCGACAGTCTCGTCCTCGTTGTAGTCGTAGAAGTATATCCTTACGCTTCCGGTGTGATCGTCTCCGTCAGCAAGTATGAGCTCCGGAACCTCGTCATCATTGATGTATGCAAGTGTAAACCTGAGCGTTCCCGCGCGGAGCGGATCGCTTTCCGCCTGTTTCCTTACAACCTTCGTGTATTCCTCGAATGCCCCCTCTATCGGCGAATCGGGCTTGCCGGAGCAGGCGCAGAGCGTCAGCATGAGCGTCGCTGCGACCAGTATATAAATGATTTTGTTCCTCATCCCAGACTTCCTTTCAGACCCGGGGTCAGCCCCGGGTGAACTAATATATTATATCAAAAGCCCTATGATCTTTGCAGTGTTTCTGCAAAAATTCACAGGGCTTTTGATTCACAAGTCTCCCACACGGTGAGATAATAATATCATAACCACCCCTGATCAAGTCAATAGATATGTGGTTAAACCCCTGTATTTTCATGCATTTGCGTCGTTCAGGATTAGTCGACCCGGATCAGATCAGAGTACAGGTCTTTCCTGTACACACCGTCCGCATAAAGCTTCCGGAAGCTTTCCACAACGCTCTGCCTGTCTTCCCTGTAAGTAACTCCGAACCACTGATCATCCGTCGGCATGAGTGTGAATTGTGTGCCCGATTTGATCATGTCATCGGCGATCTTGGGAAGAAGGTACTCTTCCGTCAGAGGATCCGTCATACCTCTGTGGAACTTGGGGAATCCACTTTTAAGCACCTCGAGGAACGAGACCGGGAAACACCAGAAATTCATGGAGACAAAGCTTCCCTCGTCGAGCCTGACGCCGTCCGCTTCCGCCCCGGAAGCGGTTTTTCGGATGTTTCTTGTTTCTTTGATCCCCGTGAGCTTTTCGCCGTCAAGGGAGCAGATCCCGCGGGTCACCCCGCCGTTGTCGGAAAGAGTGTTCCCCAGCACGTAACCGATCAGTCCGCAGCTGTCGAGTGAAAGGAGATCGGCGGCCTTAACGAAAGCGTTACGTCCGTAGTAGTCGTCCGAATTGATGACAGCGAAGCTCGAGTCGATCATGTCGGCAGCGCACAGCACTGCGTGACCCGTGCCCCAAGGCTTGGTCCTGCCGGCGGGCACCCGGTCCACCATCATGTCCTTTTCCTGGAAAGCGTAGCAGATCTCAACCCCGAGGGGTTCGCAGACGCGCTCGATCCTGTCTCCGATCCTTTCCCTGAAATCAGCCTCGATGTCGTGTCTGATTATGAACACGACCTTGCGAAATCCGGCAGCGATCGCGTCATGCACCGAATAATCTATGATAAGCTCATCGGTCGGTCCGACCGGTTCGAGCTGTTTGATCCCACCACCATACCTTGCCCCGATCCCGGCGGCAAGTATCACGAGTGTTTTTTTATCCATCCTGTTTTGTTTTCCCTTTATATACTCATTTTTCCTCACACCACTATTAATACGACTGTTTACCCTTTATAATATGTGCATTTTTCAGCTTCTTGTAAAGGCGAAATCTAAAACTTCTTATTCTCATGCCACTTCCAGGCCGTCTCGATCACGGTCTCGATGTCGCTGTACTTGGGAACCCAGCCGAGCACCCGTCTTGCCTTCTCGCTGCTTCCCACAAGGATATCGGGGTCACCGGGGCGGCGGTCCGTGATGACCACGGGGAAGTCCCTGCCGGTCACCCTTTTCACGGCCTCGACGATCTCGAGGTTGCTGAAGCCCTTCTCGGTACCAATATTGAAGAAGTCGTTCTCTCCGCCGCGGTCAAAGTAGTCGAGCGCCGCGATGTGCGCTTCCGCGAGGTCGAGCACGTGGACGTAGTCCCTGATGTTGGTACCGTCGGGGGTGTTGTAGTCATTTCCGAAGATCATCATCTCGTCTCGGAGGCCACTCGCCACATCGAGAGTGATGGGTATAATGTGTGTCTCCGGAGTGTGGCTCTCGCCGATCTCGCCCTCCGGGTCCGCGCCGCATGCGTTGAAGTAACGGAAGCCGACGTACCTGAGACCGTACGCACGGGCGTAATCCTTAAGGATCATCTCGATCATGAGTTTCGTTGACGCATATGGACTCATGGGGCGCTGCGGCAGATCCTCCGTGATCGGCACGCGCTCGGGCACGCCGTACGTCGAACAAGAAGAGCTGAAAATGATCTTGTTGCAGCCCTGTTCTCTCATCACGCTAAGGAGATTGAGGGTGTTCGAGATATTGTTGACATAGTACTTTTCAGGATCAAGACAGCTCTCGCCCACATATGCGTAGTTCGCGAAATGGAAAACAGCCTCGATGTCGCGCCCTTCGAAGGCTTTCCTGATGTCGTCCTTGTTCGCTGTATCGCCCTGCACGAACTCACCTGCCACGACAGCTTCCCTGTGGCCGTACACGAGGTTGTCGAGCACAACGGTATCAAAGCCCTTGCGGGCAAGCATTTTATTAACATGGCTGCCGATGTATCCGGCTCCGCCGACTACGAGTATGGACATTTTATTTTCCTTTCCCGAATATAGTTTGACATACTTTTTTACACATTCTTACATTACCACTTTTAACCCAAAAACACAAACGTTATTAGGATTTACCTCTTGAAGCACACCACGGTGACCTGCATCTCTCCGTCAAGTATCTGCGCAAACACGTCGCCCTTCATTCTGGCCATGAGCTTCTTGCAGATGTAGAGACCGAGTCCGCTGCCGCCCCTGCTGCCCACGTTCGAACCGCGGTAGAAGCTGTCAAAGATGTGCCCGAGTTCTTCTTCGGAAAGAGTGCAGCCGGAGTTTGTAACGCTTATAAGCCGTGCCCCGTCCTCGTCCTCAAAAGAAACGCCGATAAATCTCCCGTCGCCGTACTTGATGGCATTCTCGAAGATGTTCTGAAGCACCTCCACGAATCTGTCGCGGTCACCTGCGACGAGGATGTCGTTGTAACTGTCGATCGTGAGTGTTGTGCCGATGTTTGCGAGCTTGTCGGAATAGTAGGATTCGATAACGCCTATGGCCTCCGAGAGATAAAACTCGCCGTCCCTCACATCAAAGCTCAGGAACTCGTCGCCCGAAGTGCTGATGACCTTTGCCACGTAGTTCTCGATCTCGCCCGCATTCTCATCGATCTTCTCCGCTACCTCGCGGATCTTCCCGGGATCCGTGTAAAGATTCTTTCTGAGCGCGGCAGAGTAGAGTTTGATCGCCGAGAGCGGTGTCTTTATATCATGCGACAGGGAAAGCAGGAAGACATTCTTCTCCTTCTGAAGTTCGAGATTCTCGTTCTTCTCGCTTTCAAGCTTATCGCGGAGCATATCAAGTCCCCACAGGAAGCGTCCGAAATACCTGGTCTTCTCTGCCTTCATAGGCGCTGTGAGATTCCCCTTCGCAAGCTCTGACGGGTACCCGGAAAGCTTATGGAAATTTCTGATGATCACCAGATAGATGTAAAAAAGTACTATCGCGACCGCAATGACCATACCGGCGATGACGATGTTAACGATCAGGAAAGCACGTCTGCTCTCGCCTTCAGGGTCAGCTTTGTATTCGATACGGTACAGAGTTCCGGCGATGTCGCGGATAACATAAGCGTTATCCGAGTAAAAGAATTCAGGGTCCGCAGCCGAAACGCTGTCCGTAATAAAATAATCCTTGTTTTCAGATTTTTTTACTCCAAGGATCGTCTCATAAGCAGAGACATCCGGCTCGAACCCGGGATCTCCAGCGTGTGCGAGCAGCTCATGCTCGACCCTGCCGATCTCAACCTTGTAGATATCGACCTCATCCCGGCCGATTTTGAACATGATAATTTCTACCACCGCGATGATCAGCAGCAGGATCAAAAGGATCGATATACAAAGTCTCATGTATGCTTTTATCACACTGTTCTTCACGTTTCTCCGATGCCCTCCGGATTATTTGAGTCTTTATATCAAATATATCTTTTATTTACGGTCCTGTGAAGTCCCAATCCGTTATTACGTGACCGGACAGGCCGCCCCTGCTCGATGCGGCAGGGCATCTCGCGTACAAGCCCGTGAGATGTCAGCTTGTACAAGAAGGTATAAAAATTCGTAAAAAAAAACAGATTTTTGTGAGGAATTTTAACCGCTTATGGACTCTATATTGTCAAACGTGACTTTTTTGACGTTTCAACGTATTAAGGACACTCAGTAAAACAAAGGGAATATAGGGAGATAAACACGGACAATACGAGTTTAAGGAGTAATCGGAAATGAGCAGAAAAGCGTTATTGATCGGAAGTATCTCAACCGCTGCGGTCGCGGTCGCAGTCGCTGTTGTTTTTATCATCATGGGAAACATGGATGCCTACCGCTCGATCAAGGTGTTTGAGATCAACGGATCGTGTACGGTGACTAGAGGCGATGACACACTCGACGCCTTTAAGGACATGGCGCTTTCGTCGGGCGACTCCTTATCGGTCGGTGATTCGAGCTTTGCACGTCTCAAGCTCGACGACGACAAGTTTGTGTACCTTGAGGCAGGCACAAAGATCGAGCTTTATGCCACCGGAACTCAAAACGACAGCAAGACCCGCGTGTACATCAGCCGCGGTTCCATGATGACGGAAGTCACGAGGAAGCTCTCCGCAAGGTCTTCGTATGACATCATTACTCCCAACACTTCTCTGGCCATTCGCGGTACCAAGGTTCTGACACAGGTGCTTGAAGATGCGGTAACAGGGCAGATCAAGTCGTGCAATGCCATCCTCGAAGGACTTGTCAGCATCAAGGGTATTAAACTCAGACCCGATGGCACCGTTATTGCGATCGAACGTGAGCTTGGACCCGGAGAAAGCATCTCCTTCACAACCGATAAGGACGAACTTGTTTCGGCAGAAGACATGATGTCTATAGCCGAAACCGGCAAGACCATTGACGGCGTCACTGTCGACACCATACCTGAAGAAGAAGGCATGTCGTTTGAGACAATCGCTGACGAGCAGAAGAACGGAAATCTGCGCATCTCACTGTTCGACGACGCTTTCCTTGATAACATAAAGCAGATCCTTATCAACGACGCTCAGGCCGCTGCCGGCGAAGCAGAACTGTCCGAGGAAGACATCGCAAAGATCGAGCAGGAATTTGACGATGTCATGGACGCTTATAAAAAGATCAGGGGTTTGATGGATGATGTAGCTCCTGCTAACGAAGTGCGCCCCAAAGAAACAGCCGATACCGAACAAACCGACAATCTTCCCAAAAACACCTTAGCAGACAATATTACTGTATTTACGGACTCACCTCAGACAAATGAAAACACCTCTGAGACGGCGGAGGAAGATGATCAAATAATCGATTCGATTACTGAAGGAAACAACGCAGAGCAGGAAACGGATCAAACTGACGAACTTACACAACATGACGAGCCGACCGTTCAAGGCATCGAAGAGACAAAGGCAGAAGCAGAATCGGACGGTGATAAAGGATCCACCGATGGTAACGGTGACAATTCAGAAAGCGAAATCAACCGGACAGACGAAAACGTTGAAGAATCAGTTGATGAAACAAAGGCTGAGAACATAGAAACCGAAGAGGAAGAAAAAACAGGATCGGATAACAACTCCGACTCTACAGCGACCGTTCCGAGCAATAATGACAGTAATTCCGGAGCAGACACCACAGGAGGTACGACTCCTTCAAGCGGTGGCACCTCTCAAGGTAATACGACTCCTTCAAGCGGCGGCACCACTCAGGGTAATACGACTCCTTCAAGCGGCGGCACCACTCCGTCAAGCGGCGGCACCACTCCGTCAAGCGGCGGAACCACTCCTTCAGGTGGCGGAACCACTCCTTCAGGTGGTGGAACCACTCCTTCAGGTGGTGGAACCACTCCTTCAGGCGGCGGAACCACTCCTTCGGGCGGCGGAACTACTCAGGGTGGATCGACTCCTTCAAGTAGCGGAACAACCGTTAACGTTACCTTCCCGACAGCTCTTGAAAGCTCCGGTAGCGGCAGTAGCGGAAGCTCTTCGAATACGATCCGTCTTGTCTACGCCTCCAATGGGCAGACCATGACAGCAGATCCCTCATCATTTGCACCGGGCTCAGCGCTTCCCGGAGTAACGGGCATTTCAGGAGTTGAGGATTCAGACATAACTGTATCTGTAGAGAGCGCATATGCGAGCCAGTACGAATTTGCAGGCTGGTATACGGATCCCAACGACAGCAGTACACGGGTATACACCGTGCCCGACCCCGGCACCGGAAATTCCGTTACGATCTACGGCAAAATCCGTCAAAAGATCGTACCTGTTGCAATAACATATAACAACATGAACAATGCGCATGTCCTCTATACCGTCAACGGAGTAGGAAACGAGGCGTATATTACGGCATTGCCTTCATCAACGCTTCCGACTTCGCTGAACCAGGGTGATAGTTTGCCCGGCTTCGACAACAATATAACGATCGATGTTGATGATGGGAACAACAACATGTCAAAACGCCTTGAATTTGAAGGCTGGTACCACTCGGCAAACGGTGCGTATAATCTTGACAGCAGTGACAGAGTCAGCGATGTCATTCCATACGGAGATAATACAAGCCTGTCGCTGTATCCCGGATTTAAGGAAAAAACGTACAGCATTCACTACTACAATTCGTTCCCCGAAGCAGGCAGGATCCTGCTTCCGTCAGGGCTTGATCCTGATGGGCGTGACCCTTCCACAGGACTCGTCTACAAAGAAAACAATGTCGAGGATAATCATGTCGAGATTTCGGGATTCCATTTCGGAGACAGCTACTACTTCCCGGAAGAGAAGCAGTTACTTAAATCCAAAATACCGACCGACCACGGACTGCTTGCCTGCGGTATTCCGGATGGCGACGGTGCACCCGGCACAGACTACATCGGGATATCAGACAGAGCTGACTTTAATCCCACAAAGCCAGGCTATGAGTATGTGGGCGATATCGATTTTTTCGTGGCCCCCGGACAAAGTGGCAATCCAAGATACACCGAGGAGAAAACCATAAGTGGAAACAAGAACCTCTATCTGTATTTTGCAGTTCCTGTTTCGTTGCAATTCGGCGCGGAATCAGGCTCTAATACATTGACGGATATACTGGTGTATTCGAAAGCAGCAAATTCATTCAAAACTATCGATGAACTACAATCGATGATACCTCAAAATGAGTATTATTTTAAGCTTTGGAGCGATCCCGAACGACCCGAGAATGATCAGTATTGGGAAGTAGATTATCAGAGCGGTAACTATTACTTGTCCACGTATTATTATGGGAAACCGGTAAACATTCCATATGTTAAGACTATTGACAGTATAGCGTCCGAAAAGGATCTGATATATACAAGCAGCATCACATCAAGTCCTTATAACGAAGAACAGACGCCGGGATGCGGATACTCGTCTGTTCTCCCTGCTTCGAAAACATCAGCCATGTCTGCTTATTTGAATGATAGCAGTTATGGTTCATCAGGATTACCTGATTCGGTTCATAATGTTTTAGATTTCGTCTATAGATATAATTATTTATATTATACTTTACGGTCTTATTATACTTTGAATCTGCAAAACGCCGATTCACATGTTGGAGGAGATGTAATAAGAAAGAGTAACGATACAACCACCGGTATCTACAGATATGCGTTTAATATTGCGGATGCAACCCATATTTCTCTGAGGATTCCGATAGACATGTATTATGACTGGGTTGAGGGTACATCGTACGGAACTGTTTCGAGAACAGGTACGTTTAACACCAGAGATTATTCTTACGTCGGGAAGCCAAATTTCAGGCTTGCAGGCTTTGTGATCACTGATCAAACCGGCAGTCATGCCAATAATCTGATCATCGGTGGAGATCTTCCGAGTGGAGTCTCTTATTCAAAGGAGACAGACGCGTGGGGAAACACCTACTATTATTTTGAGGCATCCATGGAGGCACTAACCGGCATGCAGGTAGGTAAAACGTTTATTCTGACACCGATCCTTACGCCGGTAACTCCTTTCAGAGTTGAGCTTACCTACACGGGGGCGCAGTCGCCTATCACAATTGCTGACTATAACCTGAAGATTTCGGGCCTCGAGAGATCACGTACTCCGTTTGTTACAGACCTGAAACTGGGTAATCTGGCTGTGGTTGCTCTTGACGGAAGCAGTAATCCGATAGCTCCGAATCCTAAGCTGACTGACGTTCCTTTAACATTCAGCTATACAGAAGAAAACGGCGTCGATGTCTACAAATACGGCAGTTATACTGTAGACGCAAGCGGTTGCCTGACCATTCCGATTACCGAGCTTCTTGAAACCAACACTGCTCTCGACTCTGCGTCTGAAATACAGAGTCTGGCATACGCTGATTCCCAGAAAGCATTTGTTGACTACAAGGGTCGGTATACGATCACCACCCCCGACGGATATTACGGTGGCTCCGAAGCAGATCTTACGGCCACAACATTCAGTCAGTATGTTCCTGTAAGAGCTTACGTCGGACTGACTCCGTGAACATGATATTGTCCTACAGAAAGAATGCCCCTGTCGATCCGACAGGGGCGTTCTCTTACGTTTTAATGATATTCGTTTGTGTGTTTTTCAGTACCCTTCTACACCGACTCTTTCTCGCAGCATCTTTACATGCAATTCTTTCCATACACATACTCACTCATACCTGTAACCCTTACCCCACACCGTAATGATCCGAGCCGGGTTGGAGGGGTCCTCCTCGATCTTCTCGCGGAGCCACTTGATGTGGACCGTGAGAGTCTGGAGTTCGGACTCGCTGTCCTTGCCCCAGATCGTGTCGAAGATGTACTGTTTAAGGAGCGTGTGCCCCTTGTTCTCCACAAAGAGCTTCATGAGTTCGAACTCCTTGGTGGTGGCGACGATCTCTTTGCCGTTTTTAAAGATCTTCTCATGAGCTATATCAAGCGTGATGTTGCCGTCTGTCACCGTATCGGTGGCGAGACGGCGCTTGAAGATGCCTTTTATCTTTGCTAACAGAATGTCTATGTCATAAGGCTTTTCGATATAGTCATCCGCGCCGGAAACAATGGCGCGGAGCTTGTCATCCTTGCCGACCTTGGCACTGACTATAAGGACCGGAGTGTTGGAGGTTTCACGGACCTTTTCAAGGATGTACATCCCGTCAAGTTCCGGAAGCATGATGTCGAGGATAACGAGCCTCGCCCCATACATCTCGTAGCGCTCAAGCGCAGTACGCCCGTTCGTGGCAGTCGAAACCACGTATCCCTCCGCGCGGAGGAAGTCGACGAGGACGTCACTGAGTTCTTTGTTGTCTTCTACTAAGAGGATGTCGATCATTCGTTATCACCTTCTATATTTCATGGTTCCCCTACGCGAACGCTACGTTGAACATTCGTAGCCTTCGCTACGGGCTGGCAGTGCCCTTGGCACTGCCCTACCACCCAAGTTCCATAAGCCAATTATTTAGGTCTCTCTCCCTCTCTCTTACCTGAGAAGGGCTCTCACACTTGCCGAGTTGCTTTTCACCCTTGATGTTGCCGTCCTCGATATAGAGGACACGCGAGCACTTTGCTGCTACCTTTACATCATGGGTTACAAGCATAACCGTTGTGCCTTCATTGTTAAGTCCGACGATCTCGTTCATTACTTCGTCTGAAGCGGTGCGGTTTAAGGCACCTGTGGGCTCATCGGCGAAGATAACGCTCGGCTTATTGATCATGCTGCGGCATATGCATGCGCGCTGAAGCTGGCCGCCCGAAACCTCGTTGATGCCGTTCGCTGCGGTATCCTCGATGCCTAGTTTGTGCATAAGCGTAAGGGCACGCTCTCTTGTTTCTTTTCTGCCACCGTTATCCTTCTTAGATTTTACGGCAGGAAGCATGATGTTATCAAGTATCGAGAGATTTTTCATCATGTACATCTGCTGGAAGATGAATCCCATCTCGTCGAGCCTTAAGTCCGCCATCTCGTTCTCCTTGAGCTTCGAGAGATTCCTGCCGTTAAAGGTGACCTCGCCGGCTGTCATCTTATCCATTCCCGAAACCGTGTAGAGGAGGGTCGATTTGCCCGAGCCCGAAGGTCCCATGACACCGACCATCTCGCCTTCATCTATTGAGAAGTTCACGTTCCTGAGGACGTTGTTCTGCTTCTTGTTTACCACGTACGTCTTGCAAAGATCTTTTACATCTATTATTTTATTCATCCCGATTTCCATCCTTTCCTATCTTTCCGTTTTTTCTTATGTCATCCGGCTTTCCTGTCTTATCTGTTAAGTTATTTTTCTATCTTGCACCAAATTCCGGCTTTTCGTCCTTTTTTGATGCATTTACTCTATATCACCCATCTTGTCGGCTTTGATCGTCTTGGCGTACAGTGAAGCAAGCCATGCCGTGAGTGAAACGACTACTGCGAGGATCGCAGGATAAAGCGCAAAGAGTTCCGGGCCGTTTATCTTGTATTCTATTCCGGAGCCTGCACCCATTACACCGAAGATCTGATCGCACACAATCTTGGTAAACGGCCAATTGAGTGCTGCGGCAAGCGCTGTCGAGATAATGATCACAATCACGAAGCGGATCGTGTGCTGCGCCGAAACGGAGCGAGTCTTGAAACCGATTGCCTTCATAAGCGCTATCTCACTCGATTCTTTGCTGAGGAACGACCTCTCCATCAGCACCGTGATGAGGATTGCAATAAGAAGTGCGATGAGGAGGACCATGTTCTTGGCCATGATAAGCGTTGATGCCGAATTTGTACAGTTGTCAACAAACTCCGCTGCATCACAGATCTTATCCGTACCAAAGATCTCTTTCATCCGCTCGATCCTCAAAGCTGCCTCTTCTTTGTCAGGGTTATCCTTAAAATCTATCTGGAAAGCAAATCCGGAAGCCGCATCGCCACTGTTCGTCTTCACATCCTGGTGAAGTCGACCCAGTTTTCCAAGCTGATTAAGCGATATAAATGTTGCAGAAATCGTGTAGTCGCTCTCTTCTCCGTTTACAGTCATCGTCACCTTGTCGCCAATCTTCGCTCCGAGCTCATCAAGTATCTGAGGTGTGAATGCGACTTCATTCGGGTACATAGGTGCGAGTCCTTCGCTGTATACATAGTCGGTCGTCTTCGTTTCGGTACACTGCTGCATCAGTACCTGCATGCTGTTGTCACCGAATTTTACAGGGATCATATAGTTCAGTTCCACGTGTGTATCGGCCGGCATACCGTTTTCTGCGAGCTTATCTTCGATTTCCTGCAGAACCTTCGGGAGGTATGATTCGTCGTCATTGCCCATCGCCTCCATGATCTTTTCTGCGGAGTTATAATATGCGTCACTCTCCGTGGTTCCGAAGAGGTATACGAGTTTTTCACTCATAAGCGTATTTGCCGCAGTCGCAAGCATCATGACAAGTAACAGACAGATTGTGAAAGTGACGATCATACTCATGTACTGACGCGGCTTGCTGAGTACGTCGTTTATTCCGAGGAACCAGTTGCTGCCGAGTCTGCTCTTTGAAAGCTTCAGGACCGACTTTGCTTTGTAGCGCTCGCCCGTCTCACCGCTGCGAACCGCATCGATCGGCGAGAGCTTCTTAATGCGTCTCGTGCAGAAGTAACAGAACCAAAGGACGAGGATGACTACCGTGCAGGCGCTTATGATCCCTACCTCGGTTCCTTCGCTGCTCTCGAGTAGAAGTCTGTCACTTACGCTTGACATAAGGACGTTCCCAAAGGGGATGCTTGCAAAATAACCGATCAGCGCGCCCACAACGCTTATGCACAGATATTTGATCAAGTACATGCCTCTGATCGACCTGGTCTTAAGACCGACTGCCTTCATTACACCGATCTCTCTGAAGTCCTCGCTCAGTGTAAATCTGATCGTAAACGAAAGCATGGTGAATGCGATGAGAATGAGACAAACACTGACGATCAGGAGGAGCGCTGCCGTGAGCATGTCAAGCATAAACGTTAATTTGACTGTATCCGCGTCTGCCGAGAAAAGAGAGTTCTTCACACCTGCAATATCCTTCTTGAGTGCGTTCATGTCATCCGTGTTTATGTAATAGATGCCACCCATGTGTGCCGAGATGTTATCGGCTCCGAGGAGCGTCTCATAATCCTCGTTGCTCATAAGCATTCGGGGGTTAGCAAGAAACGGGGATCCGAGTAGTGCATCCTTCATGAATCCGTCGATCGTGACCGATACTGTCTTGTTCTCGATAGTGATATCAATTTGGTCGCCGATCTCCACTCCATCGAGCGTACGAAGGAGACCGCCCACATAAACGTGACCCTGAGAGATCTCCTTGATCACTTCGTTGTCTTTGTTGAAGTAATTGAGCTTCATGCCACTATCCGACACGATGACTCCCGGATTCTCGAAACTCACATACTTCTTGCCGTCTTTCTTCATGTCTGCGGCCGAATAGTAGATGAGGTCTTCCTTTTTATAATTCGCCACGGAAGCTGCGTTCTTCACTATCTCTTCGGTCGGGTCCTCTCCGTTCGAATTAAGTGTGAGGATCACATAGTCGGACATTTCCGCCTTTTCAAAGAAACTGTCGATCCCGCCGTAGACCGCGAGCATGTTGTAGGTGCTGCTCGACGCGAACATCGCCGAGAGTATCACGAAGATCAGAAGGATGATGTTCATGCTCTTCTTGCGACGGAGGTCGTTTTTGAGGATTCTGAAAAACATACTGATTGCTCCTTTACTACTTTATGACGTAAGTGTACAGGGGAAATTATTAAATAAGCATTAAAAGGGTGGACCATGAATCCCAATGGTCCACCAACCCCCGTCCCCGGTGGGTCACCACCCAACCCCCGTCCCCCAGGGTCCACCCTTTCAGTCTTCACCTACAAGATGCACCGTCACAAAGTCGTGACCTGTAGCGGGGAGGTATTTTTCTATGATATCTTTCGTCCTGATCTTGAGGCTCGAAGTACATACGCACGGATGGCATCCGATAAACTCACCCTCAAGCACATCCTCATCGATCAAGAGTTTTACCTGTTTGTCTTTATCGTTCATGAGTCCCATGATGCTCACGGCACCGGGCTCGATGTCGAGGTACTTGAGCATATCCTCGGGTTCGGCAAATGAAAGTCGTGCGGAGTTTATCTGCGCTGAAAGTTCCTTGGTTTTGAACTTCTTGTCGCCCGGCATCATAAGCAGATAGAAAGCAGTCTTCTGCCTGTTGCACAGGAAGAGGTTTTTACAGATGATCACACCAAGCACCGCATCTATCTTGTTACAGGCCTCCATGTTGTCGGCGCGCTCATGGTCGGTCCTCATGTATTCTATCCCAAGATTGTCGAGGTAGTCATATGTTCTGACCTCGCGAGGGAGGCGTCCTTCCGTAGTTTCGGGTCTTCCGTTATATAATTCCATTTTTCATCTCTTTCCGGGGCAGTTCCCTTTTTATATAATAAATCGATGGAAACAACTTCACTTTGTCATTTCCACCGAAATTTTAGCAGATAATTATATACACAACAATATAAAAGAGTGGACCACGGGGACGGGGGTTGTGGGTCACCCATGACCCACAACCCCCGTCCCCGTGGTCCACTCTTTCTCACAGTTCTTTATATTTCTGCAGCTCCTCGAGGTAGCTCTTCGCGTACTTCGAGAGCACGCTGCCCTTCCTCGTAATATACCCGATGATGAGTGGGTCCTCTTCCTTAAGCTTGATAGAAACCATGCCCTTAAGGATCGCGTCGTCCTCGGCAAGCATGCCCGAACCGATCGAATAACCGTGAAGCGTCGCGATGATCTCCATCGTAGTCGCACGGTCGTCGGACTTGATCATCTTTTTGAAGTCATAGTCTGCGAGAGCCTCTTCTGTAAGATAAACGTTGCTGCTGTCACTCTGATCGAAGGTTACACAGGGGTAATCGGCCATCTCTTCGATAGAGATCTCCTTGCGATCGGCGAATTTGTGGTCGTGCCAGACATAAACGTATGTCTCGCGCTGCATGAGCGGTACGAACTCAAGCTGATAATCCTTGAAAAGCTTCTTTATAACGTTCTCGCTCGCATCGGAGAATGAGATGATCCCAACCTCACTTTTAAGAGTCCTCACGTCCTCGAGGACCTCCTTTGTCTTCGTCTCGTGGATTGAGAAAACGAACGTCTTCGGGTCGTGCTCCTTGATCACTTCCGTGAATGCCTTGATCGCGAAATTGTAGTGCTGCGTCGAAACCGAGAAGCGCTCTTTGCCGCTTTCCTTCGTCAGATACCTGTCCTCGAGGATCTCGAACTGTCCGACTGCTTTCTTCGCATATGTCAAAAACTCACGTCCCTCGTCAGTCAGAGAGATTCCCTTATTTGTTCTGTCAAAGATGAGTATCCCAAGCTCGTCCTCAAGGTCACGGATACTCGCCGAAAGCGCGGGCTGCGATACGTAGAGCTTCGTCGCCGCTTCACGCATCGAGGATGAGTTCGCTATTTCGAGCACGTATTTTATTTGCGTGATGTTCATGTGTTATTCCCTTTCACAGCAGATCACTGAGTTTTTTCGACTGAAGATAATCGTTCATGGCCTTGTAGAGCCCCTCCCAGAACGCCACCGTCTTGCACTCCGACTTCATCATGCACTCGGGTGCGCCGTCCGCAAGGCAGCTTACGGGCGCGAGGTCCTTTTCAGTGAGGCGCAGGATCTCCGAGATCACGTACTCCTCGGGATGTCTGGTGAGGCGGTAACCGCCGCCCTTTCCCTGCACGCCTTTAACAAGTCCGTTCTTTGTCAGTGCCGGCAGGATCTGCTCAAGATACTTGAGTGAAAGGTTCTGTCGCTGTGCAACGTCCTTCATAGGAACATATCCGTCGCCCTGGTTAAGTGCCAGATCTATCATAACTCTCAGCGCATAGCGCCCACGTGTTGAAACCATAATAATCTCCTTTTTAGAAGCGGTCATCAAATTACCTACTTATTCACTCGTTATTATAGCTTCATCCCGGCATTTTGTAAAACTCTTCCGTCTCATCGATATCATTTACGGGAGGCTTGAGTCCCTCAATACTTATGTTATTCTTCGTCGCGTAATCCCAAAGTGCCGCATGGATCGCCTGCTCGGCAAGCAGCGAACAGTGAACCTTCACAGGAGGAAGCCCGTCGAGCGCCTCCATAACAGCTTTGTTCGTTACTTCAAGCGCCTCGCGGACGCTCTTGCCCTTGACAAGCTCCGTCGCCATCGAACTCGTTGCAACAGCCGCTCCGCATCCGAATGTCTTAAACTTCGCATCCCTGACGATCCCGTTCTCATCTATGTCGAGGTACATACGCATTATATCGCCGCACTTCGCATTTCCGACCGTGCCAACCCCCGACGGATCCTCTATCTCCCCCATGTTTCTCGGATTTGTAAAATGGTCCATGACCTTCTCACTATATTCTGTTACTTGACTCATCTTCTAACTTCCTTTCTGTTGTCTATTGTTCTGTTATCCACTCAGTCTCCGCGCCCGAAGCATTTTCTGAGAGCTCTGTCGAACGTCGGTACTTAGCGACCGTCTTATGGTCGCTTATGTACCGCTACGTGAGACCGAGAGTGGAAACGACTCTCAGAAAATGGTTCGTGGCAGGAGACGTCATTGGATAGTCACGATCTGTTCTTCTTTACGAAGTCCTCATACAGCGGAGACATGCTTCTGAGCCTCTCCACGATCGCCTTGAGCGACTCCACCGCGTAATCGATGTCTTTTTCCGTTGTGTCGGTTGAGATCGTGAGGCGTAACGACCCGTGCGCGATCTCGTGAGGAAGTCCGATCGCAAGCAGTACGTGCGAGGGATCGAGCGATCCCGATGTGCATGCCGAACCCGATGAACCGCAGATCCCCTTCTGATCGAGCATGATAAGGAGCGACTCGCCCTCGACAAATCTGAAGCAGAAATTTGCATTGTTGCTGAGACGGTTTTCAAGGTCGCCGTTAACACGTGAGTAAGGGATTTCCTTAAGGACCCTGTCGATCAGCTTATCCCTCAGGTTTGTCTCATAGGCGTTGCTTTTATCAATGCTCTCTACCGCAAGCTCAGCCGCCTTAGCGAGGCCGATGATACCGGCCGCATTCGTGGTCCCGGCTCTCCTCCCGAGCTCCTGCGCGCCGCCGTGGATCAGGTTCGAGAGCTTCACGCCCGTCCTCACGTACAGGAAGCCGATCCCCTTCGGACCGTTAAACTTGTGACCGCTCGCCGAGAGCAGGTCGATGTTCATCTCATTAACGTCGATATGCTCATGCCCGTACGCCTGCACCGCATCGGTGTGGAAATAAACGCCGTGTCTGTGCGCGATCTCTCCGATCTCCTTGATGGGCTCGATGGTTCCGATCTCGTTATTTGCGAACATAACGCTTATAAGCACTGTCGTGGGTCTGATGGCCTCCTCAAGCTCTTTGAGCGAGATACGACCTTTCTCGTCAACCGGAAGATATGTCACCTCCCAGCCGTGCTTCTCAAGAAACTCGCATGTGTGAAGGACGGCATGATGCTCGATCTTCGTGGTTATGATGTGGTTACCCTTGTCCTTCAAAGCGTCAGCAACGCCCTTGATCGCCCAGTTGTCGGATTCGCTTCCGCCGCCCGTAAAGAATATCTCCTTATCCTTCGCACCGATCGTCCCGGCAACAAGCTGTCTTGCCTCTGCAACCTTTTTCGCAACCAGCCCCGAAACCTCGTACGCACTCGAAGGGTTGAAAAAATCTTCCGTAAAATAAGGACTCATCGCTTCGAACACCTCGGGAAGGACCCTTGTTGTAGCAGCATTGTCCATGTAGATTTTCTTACTCATCGTTTTCTCCTTTTCAGATCATTATGTCATTTGAATTCTCATCCGCTTCATTCCTACCCATTACATGATATTTTAAAAACCTCGGATTTCGTGCTTTTGAGGTAGTTAAGCGATGGGGTATAAGCGTTATTACCTACTTGTATGATGGGTATTATAATAAGTAATACCTATCTTGTCAATAGGTATTATTGCAAACCCGGTCTCCTTTTTGCAAACAGGCTTGCAACAGACGGTCTTCGTTTATCGCACAAAAAAAGTACGAGGATCTGAAAACCCTCGTACTTTTTTCATCACTAAAGGAGATTATATGGTTCGTTTCAGGAGACAACAATAACTTACTTAATAGCAGAGAATCCCTTCTCGAGATCCGCTATGATATCATCAATATGCTCGGTACCGATCGACAATCTGATCGTGCTCTGACTGATACCCTGGTCTGCAAGCTCCTCATCCGAAAGCTGCGAATGCGTGGTCGAAGCGGGATGGATGACAAGGCTCTTAACATCGGCCACATTTGCAAGGAGCGAGAAGATCTCGAGGTTGTCGATGAACTTCCATGCCTCTTCGCGGCCGCCCTTGATGTCAAATGTGAAGATGGATCCGCCGCCGTTCGGGAAATACTTCTTATAAACTGCGTTGTCGGGATGACCCTCAAGCGAAGGATGATGAACCTTTGCAACAAGCGGATGCTTGGAGAGGTACTCAACGACCTTCTTTGTGTTCTCGATGTGACGATCGAGCCTCAGAGACAGAGTCTCAATGCCCTGAAGAAGCAGGAATGCATTGAAGGGCGAGATCGAAGCGCCGGTGTCGCGCAGGAGGATCGCACGGATAAACGTTACGAAAGCTGCGGGACCAACCACATCGTAGAACGAAACGCCGTGGTAGCTGGGGTTGGGAGCTGCGATGTTCGGATACTTTCCGCTCGCCTTCCAGTCGAACTTGCCACCTTCAACGATTATACCGCCGAGTGTGGTTCCATGACCTCCGAGGAACTTTGTTGCCGAGTGAACGACGATATCAGCGCCGTGCTCAAGGGGTCTGATAAGGTAAGGAGTTCCGAATGTATTGTCGATAACAAGGGGAAGTCCGTGCTTGTGTGCGATCTTTGCGATCTCCTCTATATCCGGGATGTCACTGTTGGGGTTGCCGAGCGTCTCAAGGTAGATGGCTCTGGTGTTGTCCTTGATCGCACCCTCTACTTCTGCGAGGTTATGCGCGTCAACGAATGTTGTCTCAACGCCGTACTGGGGAAGTGTGTGTGAAAGAAGGTTGTAGCTTCCGCCGTAGATGGTCTTCTGTGCTACGATGTGTCCACCGTTTGCCGCGAGTGCCTCGATCGTGTATGTGATCGCTGCTGCTCCCGAAGCAACTGCGAGAGCTGCGCTTCCGCCTTCAAGTGCTGCTACTCTCTTCTCGAGAACATCCTGTGTGGAGTTCGTAAGTCTTCCGTAGATGTTTCCCGCATCCGCAAGTCCAAATCTGTCTGCGGCATGCTTGCTGTTATGGAATACGTAAGATGTGGTCTGGTAGATCGGAACCGCTCTTGAATCCGTTGTGGGATCAGCCTGCTCCTGTCCGACATGTAACTGTAATGTTTCAAATTTGTATGCGCTCATAATTACATCCTCCTTCGGTAGGTTTTTATTTTCTGTTCGCTTGTATCTTCCGATGGACATATAATAGCGCGTGGTAAGCAATTTGAAAATTCGTTTGGTCTTATCGTTAGTGATAACCAGAGGTTATACCTATTGTGTTGGTTGGTTTTATGCGCTTCTCGCACAAAACAGCGGGGTGTTGATACTTGACCAACACCCCACCGTTTTTGATGTGTCTAAAACATAGATAATAATCAACTTTTTCTTTCAATACCACACCTTTCAATATCAAAGTCATAGCATTGAAACAACGTTTACCATCACTGACTGTCAAAAGTATTTGTTGCGTGTAAAAACTCTTTTTCAGTCATTCCGGCTCTTTTAGCTGCGTCAGACAGAGTCAATATTTCGTCTTTAACTAACGAATACAAGGTCTGTATCTGACCTTCTGCTCTTCCTTCTTCAAGTCCTTTTACTCTTCCCTCTTCAAGTCCTTTTACTCTTCCTTCTTCAAGCCCTTTCGCTCTTCCTTCTTCAAGCCCTTTTGCCCGACCTTCTTCAAGCCCTTTTGCTCGACCTTCTTCGAGGCCCTTGTAACGTCCCTCTTCAATTGCATCAAGATAATTCACCGCGTAGGTCATGTACTCAACCCTCCACTTCTGATGTTCAATCGCCTCAGTGACACTCTCATCGATACGTTTTGTCAATTCGTCATGAACTTCCTTCTTTATTAAATAATCAAACAAATTTCTGACCCTTTCGGGAATAGCAGGTGCTGTACTTTTTGCATTCACAAACACCTTAAATGTCTCGTCATTAAGTTTGATGTCTGTATCCTGATTGCAGGTGTTTTCAAATGTCAGAATCGGCAGATCCTTATCAAACGGATTATCAAGGCATATAAAGATCACATAACTCTTTTTAAGCTTTGCATAATAATCGCCCTTTTCGATCAGATTCAGATCGATCATCGCCTGATAGTACCTGCTCCTTTTAGGAAGCTCATGAGTATCTACCTTCTGCATTTCAATGTCATAGACAGTATTTTGGGCGTCTTCTACATACACATCAAGCCTTACTGCTTTACTGTCGTATTTGATGTCAATTTCCTTCTGTGTCTGTGAAAGCTCCACTTTCGCAATCTTGAAGCCAAGGATCAACTCCAGCAATTCCTTGCACAGATCAAGATCATTCGACAAAATCTTGCAGAACATAAAATTGTCCGCAAAAGTCAGTTCTTCATATGGTTTACTCATAAACCTTCCTTTCTGCCGATCATCGGCGACAATCGTTTGGCAGAAAGGTCTATACACCCGCGGAAAGCCCTCCCTGCCTTAACACTTGGAACACGCAGGGGAAACCCCTTGAAATGTACCGAAAACAATAGATAAAAAGACTCAATGTAGAAAGTTACTCTACATTGAGTATTATAGCATAAATCAAGCGGAATAACAAGCGTAAACATTAAGATAAACACAGATATACCGTGGCTCTTCCCATAATGATCTTATCTTGCCATCACTCACTTTTCACCGCACTCGCGATTGAAACTCCCACCTCGAGGTACGGGATCATCATAGCCTGGAACGCATGATAAATGTCGGGCTTGCCGGGCCAAACGGTTGTGAGTACGTTGTTCCGGGAGTCAAGCTGGTGGAACCACGACCCATTTTCGTGGTCCATAACGTGCTTATCAAGATACTCGAGGAGCACTCCGAAATCAAACGCATATCTGTCCTCGCCCGTCACGCGGTACAGAACCGCCGAAGTGTTTATGGCCTCGGCGAGCGTCCAGTGCATCCTGTCGTGGATGATGGGCCTGCCGTCAAGGTCGGTTGTGTAAACGAGGCCCGCCGCTCCGTCCGCACACCAGGCGTCATCAACCGCACGTCCGTATAATTTGGCAGCGATATCTATGTAGTGACCCATGAACAATTTGTTTTTTCTGTCTTTTATACTTTGGCTCGAAACGCTTATATTTGTTATGCTCTCGTTTTCTCCTCCGCGTATTCCCTTGTTTCCGGTTGCGCTTTCATCCATGCCTATCTGTTTGTTTCCGATTGTGCCTTCATAACCGTTCAACCCTGTGTTTCCGCTGATACCCGCTGATTTTGTGTCACTTGAATTATTAACATTTTTATATGTAGAAACCGCCCACTGCGCTATAAGCCTCGCCCACTCGATACCGTGACCGGGAGTCACACCGTATGGTTTGAATGGATCGGCGGGATTGTCCTTATTAAGATCGTTCTGTGGATTCCAGTTTTCATCGTAGTGCTCGGGGATCCTGTAGTTGTTCTCGCCCGCCCAGGCGATGACGCGATCAATGATGCGGCCGGCCCGATCTCTATATGCGTTATTGCCCGTAGCATCTGAAGCGGCCAGAAAAGCCTCGACTGTGTGCATGTTCGCATTGAGACCGCGGTAGGGGTCGAGCTTCGTGAACTCGGTGTTCCACGTATCGAAGGTCATGCCCTCCTTTTCGTCCCAGAAATACTTATCAAACGTCGCAAGAGCTTCGTCAAGGAGCTCCTTCGCGCCCTCGATCCCAGCGCAGAGCGCGCTCGAAGCCGCAAGGATCACGAAAGCGTGAGCGTAGCACATCTTGTCGGGAAGAATACCGCCGTCTGCAGTGATCCCGCTGTACCAGCCACCGTGCTCAGCATCATGAAGTTCGCCCCTAAGACCGTCTATGGCCCTTTTCGCGAGCGCCTTGTAGTAGGACGTGCCTGTTCCCATCTCTCCGAGCATGGCTCCGATGCTGTAGACATGAGCCATCCTGCTTGTGATCCACGTCTCGCGCGGCTTGTCGGCGCACGGTGTTCCGTCCTCGCCGAGATAATAGCTTGACCCGCCCGCCGAAGGAAACCTTCTTCCAAATTCAAGCAGTCCAAGCGCATTACTCATCATGAAATTCCTGTTCTGCACGGTATCTATTACGTACTTGCTGTCCATTCCAATCTCCCTGATCTGAGCCATTTTTTGCAAGGAAGCTTCCGGCGTTCGCACTTTCCGGCATTCGCACCTTCCGGCATTCGCACCTTCCGGCACACTTCGGCGGCCTTTAGCTTTCTTTAAGACACTTTAGCACATTTCGGCTCTTTTCAGCAAGCATCGGATAGAGTAAAGATAGAGTAAACATACTGTCAGTTGGAAAAGAACTTAGCCTCTGCCTTAATTAACCCATTCACCAAAAGCCTTAATAACGTAACGATACAATATCCATGAGAGCGGTCTCCTCCTTAGCTTTTTGTTTTGGTCAAATTCATTATACTTTAGAGGATGATCACTCTCATCTTTTATTTTTTTAAAATGTGTGGGAGGGCCTCCACGGGGATTGACCCCATAACTGATGGCGGCCTCCACGTGGTCCAATAGAAAATTGACAGTCCAATTGAACCGGGTTTTCTTCCCATTTTTTTCAATTCTCAAAATAATTGGTCCTATAGAAAATAAGTGCCCCGGCTGGACCAAAACACGGAAATTTCGTGGTCCAACAAGAGCACTTATTTTCTATAGGACCGAGTTTCGTCAAACTCTTGTTTATCATTCTGTTTTCCGTCGATTATCCCGGCTTACTAAGGAGCTTTTATTCTCCTGTCTTCTCTCAATTATCCAGGTTTACCAAGGAGCTTTTATCGTCTTTCTGTTTCAACAACTGACAATAACTGTTTCGAAGATCAAACCGGTTTACAGCCACTTCTTCTTTTTGAAGAAAAGCAAGCTTCCGATCACGATCAAAACGCATACAACGATGACCACGGGGTATCCGCCTACCCAGTTCAGTTCCGGCATATATTTGAAATTCATTCCGTACCATCCGACGATAAGCGTCAGAGGCATGAAGACCGTCGTAACTATCGTGAGTACGGTCATGATACGATTCTGCTTTATGTCCATATGCGCTTTATAAAGATCGCGAAGCTGCATGGTGTAGTCCCGAAGGGCCGTCGAGCTGTCATGAAGCCTTGCCATGCGGTTCAGGAAGAGGCGGAAGTATCTGAGGTTGTCTCTTTTGAAGAAATTGTTCTCGTTTTCCTCAAATTCCTGTCCGAGATCCATGAGCTGCTCATAATGAATTCGCAGATAACGTATATCATTTCTGATATCATTCAGCCTGCCCGAGGGAAATTTCTCGTCCCCGTCCATGATCTTTTTCTCGATGTCGTTGAGTTCGCTTTCGTATTTCTCCATAAGCCTTAGATCGTCTTTCACGATCTGGTCGAGGAAATCGTACAAAAATCTCTCCAGGCTCGGAAGCTTCCACTTCTTTGTGTTTCGGATGCTCTCGATTATTTCCTGCGCCTTTTGGCTGTCGTCGATGAATACGATACCTTTTTCGTCAAGCGCAAAGGCAAATTTAAAATCTTCTCCGGAAAGATCGGCTCTGTTCGGGACGGAAAATGAACCCGTCAATGAATCATAGTTGACTTCGGCCTTCGTCGTATATATCTCCGAATAATTCAGATCCATATCGATTCCCATATCAAAGCTGTCCCGGCTCTCTTTCCATTCTTCGAATGACAATACCGCAACGTATTGTTTGCCTGATTTCCGGATTTCCTGTGCCGATATTTCCCTTAAAGTTTCTTCGATCAAAAAATACATGGCTATTCTCCCAAAATCTTGTTTATTTGCTCAACCCCGGGCATCACGCGCAGCGCGCCTTTTCTTGTGGTCACAAAAGATGCGGCTGCATTCGCGAACCGGAGCATTTCTCTGAGACGTGTTTCGTTTAAATCCCGAATGCCGTACCTGCACAAGTAATGAAGGATGCATCCGAAAAAAGTGTCGCCGGCGCCGGTCGTGTCGACCGTGTTCTCCTGCAAGAAGGCTTTTTCTTCGACCATGACGGTGGCAAAATGCCCGTCCGGACCGATTTTTTCTGCGGGTCGGGTGGGGGTCGGAAGCTCAAGATAAGCGCGGCTGCCGTCCCGCCCCATCGAAACAAGGATGAGCGGAATGTTGTAGCGATCGCGGATCCACTTTACACCTGCCGTATAATCGTTTTCACCCGTAAGCCACACAATTTCGTTGTCCGAGATTTTGAGAACATCGCAAAATCCCAGTCCGTAAAGAACCTGTTCTCTTGCAGTCTCAAGGCTGTCCCAGAGCGGCGGGCGCAGGTTCGGATCGAACGATATCATAACACCTGCTTTCTTTGCGATGTCGAGAGCCCTCCGGGTTGCCCGTCTCACTCCCTCGTGAGTCATCGAAAGTGTCCCGAAATGGAATATTTTCGAATTCTTTATGAGTTCTTCCGGGATCTCGTCCTCCGTGAGCATCATATCAGCCCCCGGATTTCTGTAGAAAGAGAAATCCCTGTCTCCGTCCGGGCGGTTATGCACGAGTGCGAGAGTCGTGTGAACCTCGTCTTTTAAAAGGTACGAAGCGTCGATCCCGACCTCGGTGATCGCATCCCGGAGCTGTTTCCCGAAAAAATCATCCCCGACCTTTCCGATAAAAGCCGTCTTGTTTCCAAGCTTCGAAAGCATGGCAAGTACGTTGCAGGGTGCACCGCCCGGGTTCGCCTCGAAGGTCGGGTTCCCCTGCGCGCTCCTGCCGTTCTCAGTAAAATCTATCAGTAACTCACCGAGCGCGGTGACATCGTATTTTTTCATAGCAAACACCT
>JAEEGI010002149.1_pt1 | contig 48749 bp, 47 predicted proteins | sample 8958751 | NCBI WGS metagenome assembly JAEEGI01 (sample SAMN16246545, study PRJNA631951) | gut metagenome | biome: gut microbiome; feature: rumen; material: KS-attached | host: Bos | place: Iran: Karaj | collected 2018-10
TTAAGGATTCTTACCATATCTTTGATTAATGAGTTGAATTGCTTGTCATCCAAATATCCATTATCATGAAGCAAGTTCAACCAATAGTCACTTTCATCAGCCTCTTTATATGCTATCGACATCTTTGAGAGAAAGTCCGCATCGCTCTGAGCGTGCTTGCTTTCACGTATATTAGCCCCTACTGACGTACCACTCCGATAGAGTTGTTTTGATTGCACATACTCCTTATACTCCGCATCTTCAGTTAGATACTGATATAACCTCGTAATCCTACATGCAAAATCATAAGACAATTCATGGATACTTGCTTTCTCCTTTTCTTCCTCACTCATCAATGGTGAAAGTTTACCTCTTTTTTGTTTAAACGGAACGACATCAACCTTTTCCGTCTTGTTATAATCTTTTTTAGCCATTGTTTATAATCATTATTTGTGAACCCATAACATCAAATAACCATTAACCCTGAACCATTAACCCTGAACCAATTATCATGTGTGCGAGGCAGAGGTAGATGCGGTTTTTTGGCATGGTGGTGTTTCTTTGGTTTTTACGGGGCAAAGATAGGATTTTTTTAATTGATAATTGAGAATTGACAGTTGATAATTAGCAGGCATGTCATCCCTACGTGGGTATGCGCGTAAGCATGGAAATCGAAGATTCGACGTAGTCAATCTATGCTTGCGGGTTTCTTTGTCCCTTTTGCCCGGTCGGTCTTTGGCAATCCCAGTCTGAGAGACTGTCATGAGACTCTGCTGCCTATGGACTACGCCCGATTTGTGATGTAGCGTGTCTCCGACACGCCGTGGATGGGCCCTCCCCACACTGCGTATGGGGTAAATAGGAGTGTGTGTCTCCGACACACCACTAACTCACCTAGATGAACGGCAAAAGCCTAAAGACCACAAAAAAACGGCCGTCCGATTAGGACAGGCCGTTGCATACTATTTTTGACACTTTTATTTTATTTTCGTGCCAAAAAGTAAAATAACGATGTTTCTTATTTTACTTTCGGTAAATAACCGAGGTCCTTATTTTACTTTAAGCTGGAAAAGTAAAATAACGAAGTCCGCTGTTTTACTTTCATATCTTATTCAAAAAGATCTAAATAGGGTTGAAACACATACATCCTATTACGGCTTTGTCCTGTTGTTTCAATCAGATATCCGTCACTATGCAGCTTTTTCACCAAATCATTCGCTGCTTTATAAGATAAAGCACAAATCGTTGAGGCTTTCTCAGACGTAACATAGGGATTCTTCATAAGAGAATGGAGTAGCATGATAGCATGGGTACTTCTCCGTCCATAAGAATTCCGAATTGCATCTTCGGTTTTCTCTTTAAAATCAATTACGGTCGATAATGTCTCCGCGGATTTTGACGCAATTTGTTCAATACCCACCAAAAAATACTTAATCCATTGCAACATATCGCTTTTATCACGGACATTGCTCAAATTGTCGTAATAGAGATTTTTATTTTTTTCAAAATAGGTTGACAAATAAAGAAGTGGCATATCTAGAACCTTTTCTTTCACAAGAAACAAAGTAATAAGCAGTCGCCCAATACGACCATTGCCATCAAGGAAGGGGTGTATGGTCTCGAATTGGTAATGTGCAATGGCAATCCTAATCAAAGCGGGCGTCTTGATATCCTCATTATTGAGAAAATATTCCAAATCGCTCATCAGTTCCTGTACATACATGTCGTGGGGAGGTATGAATCTGGCGTCAGCAATGGAATTTCCTCCAATCCAGTTTTGGCTAGTACGAAACTCTCCGGGCATCTTATGTTCCCCTCTGACGTCCTCCAGCAGTTGTTTGTGTGTGTTTCTGATAAGCCTAGAAGAGATGGGTAGTGTCTGTAACTCTTCAATGGCAGTGTTTAAGGCATGGATGTAGTTATTGACCTCTTTCCAATCATTGCGGCGTTCAGGTTGAACCTCTTCCAAAGGGAGCAGGGCTTCATCCATTTTCGTTTGTGTTCCCTCGATGCGACTTGAGACGACCGCTTCTTTTGTTACATGAAGTTGAATGAACAAGTCAAGATTTGGAACAAGATGAGCAAAAGAGTTGAGCATACCCAGTTTCACTGCAGCCTTTTCAAGAAGCTGGTTTAACTCAGGTGTATTCCAAACCCATTCGTCATTAATTTTTTCGGGTACAAAATACTTGTATCCATAGCCGCTTTCGTAATGTCCAGGATGAAATGACTCTACAGTAATCATGGTTTTATTTTAGTTTTCGCGGCAAAAGTAAAATAAAAAAGCGAATTATTTTAGTTTTAAGAAAAAAAGTAAAATAACAAGAAGAAAGGGGCATAAAACAGCGGCCCTCCGATAAGGACAGGCCGCCGTCTATTTCAATAAGATTTACGTAAGATTTACTTCCCCCCAAAAAAACAACTTCCCCACACATAAAACCCCAAATTTTCAATTCTCAATTCTCAATTCTCAATTCCATATCCTCATCCGTTCAATCCGTGCCAATCCGTGTTCAAAAAAAAACCGTGTTCAATCCTCAACATTAATTACCGTTGATTGACCAAAAACACCTCTACAATCCAACAACAATAGTCATATCTTCAATGATCATTAAACATATTTGGGATCCTTTTGGGGAATAATTAAAGACATATAAACATCTATAAACAAGTAACTTACAACGATTTGTATTTGAAATAAACTACAATATTCGGGGAAAAAACCAGTTTTATGGGGAATACTATATGTCAATTTTATCTGGCATTTTAATAACCCGATACTTGGTTCCTTTTCCGACGCCTTCACGCTCCAATGCCCCCATGGTTTCCAACTTAGAAATGGTATACCTCACCCGATCTACAGACAACCAGTTTGGCAAGAATTCCATATATGTTTTTCGAGTTAACACATTATTATAAGCAGCAGCACAAGACTTCAGTGCTCTCAACCAATCCACATTCTTGGTTGAATGTATCCCAGAATAAATGCTTTGATAGTTTTTTGACATAGAGAGTTTACCACCCTTTGTTTTCAATAGAACACCCTCGCCTACCAATTCTTCAATCGTTGTTGGCTTCACTTCCAATCCATCACTAAAGCAAACATTATATATAGCCATCAACTGGAAGACATTCAGTTTATGATGCTGTGGCCGTTTGGCTTGTTCTTGCCTGATATAAACCAAAAACGGCACACTTCTAATTTCAGTACGAAGAGTAAGACTTACTTGATAGTTATCCGTAGCAGAAAAGTCGGGCAATGGTTTGGCTTCCATGATACAATTGGTGTACATCTTGTCAACACCCTGCCCTGATTTCTCAACTAAACCTGTTTTCTGCAGCACCTCTGCCAATCGTTTGCTCCGCGGTGTACTATTCACGGTCAGCACGTTAGCCTTGTCAACACCTATCGGAAAACCACCAGCATTGGTAATAGTCATTTCATTAGGACTCAATTTGATAACAACATCATTCTGCACTATCATCGACCTATGTGCGATAGCATTCAGTAAGGCCTCTCTAACCGTCTCTTTGTTGAATCGCTTTATGTCAAAGATGTAAGCATCTTCGCTGATATGAACTTGAGGATTAAGGGTTGGCTGATTAATGTATGCCCAGATGCTATCAATGGCCAGAAATAAGGGTTGTTGAATTTCTATACGATCATCATATGGAATACTCGCAGGATCGTTTCTATACTCAATCACCACATTGTTCTGCGGCATATATTTTCTAATGGAGGCCGACTTGCCCAGAAGCACTAATGCCGCGTAGTTCAGATGTCCATCCACTAGAAGATCCAAATCACTCAAAGCCTGTTCGTCCGAAAACCCTTCAAACCCTGGATTTTCGTTCTTTTCAGCATATTTTTGTTTCATCACCCTGATGGCATTGGGGTCGAGGTCTCCGATCGTCAGCCCATTGCATATCTTTTCTGAAAAGTCAGGTTCTTGTTCCGACAAGATTTTGAAGATCTCTTCATCTGACATTTCGCGAAGGCTTTCTCCCGTTCGCATCAGAGGTACACCTTCAAACTTGAGCATCTTACCGACAGGTCGCGAAGGAACGTTGAAGATGATAACACGCTTCTTATCTATCACAGATCCCGAGGGTTCAAACACCTCTTCAATCCGAACACGAATCTTCATCCGCTCATATATTGCATCCTCCAAAGCACCGAGATTTCCCTCCTCAAAACTAGTCCCCACAACATCGTGTGGTCGTTTATCTTTCATGCCAAAAACAAGCCGCCCACCTTTTTCGTTGGCCAAAGCGGCAACATATCCAAGAATACAATGTCGACGGTCTTTAGGATCCCGGCGCTCCCCTCCATCGAAATTAAAGTTTCTCTTTGCCTCCTTGAACTCTACATGGTCTTCCGACTCCTTCAGTAGTGAAAGCTCATACAGATATTTATTCTTTATCTCGCTCATGAATTTCTAATATTTGATTCATTAGTTTTCAAATAACCGTAATGGCCTCTACCTTAGTTCACTTTATCACCAACTCAAAATACAATAACTATTTAATACCCAAGAATTCGTCTGCCGTAACGACCTTGGTCTTTATTCCTAAATACGAATAAACCGCTTCCGACTTTATTCTCATTCTCCTATCATTTGAAACCAACACATCACACATTTGTGCAAAATATGCGTGTGAAGAATCGTACAAGCGGGCTGCATGGTCTTCGTCATGCCAATAACACACAAAGTCCAATAGGTTGAAAAGCGTAAGAAACACTGCTCGTCCTGTGTTTGCAACAGATTTTTCAAGATGTTCTTTTATGCCATACCCCCAATTTTCTTTCATTTTTATATCCAAAAGCGGTAATATTTCCGTTGGTTTATAATTGTTCACATCCAACCTATTCATCTTTAATCCTTTCAGGAAAACTTCTCTTTCTATCTTCATAGATTTAGAGAACAGATATATTTGATCATGAATAAACTTAAACCTCATCGATAAGTTAAAAGCACTTTGTGGTAAACGCTCTTCGATTTCCATCTTAAACCCTGCCACATCAGGAACTATGTATTTTGAACCACACAACTCCCCTATCGTTTTCAATCGAATATCCTTCAATTCTGGGTGTATATCCAACCCGTTCATCAATTCATCCATATGAATTTCCGAATAGTAATATTCAGCATCAGACACAGACAAGAATTGTGACAATTCATATTTACCATTCTCAATGTAAATGAGGATATTATTATCAAGATAGAGTCTCATCAGATAAGAGAACTTTAATGTTGTCTAATACGACCGGCAGCACCACCAGATTAAGCCTACTCGTATATATATAGCGTTCTTTAATCCTTTTTTTCATAAATGCTCAACCAATACTCCGCAAGCATCATGGAGGAATTGGCAACGAGCAAAGCTTCTCTTTTCTTTATATTGATTCGGCTTGACCCAGCTCCATGTGCGTCACTGTTCATGTTTCGCATACTGGATATTGCGTTCACCAATTTGTGAAGGCCACCAAGCAGTTCGTTCACTCTTTTGTCCCAATCCTTATTTTGACGCATTCCCAATAACTCAGTAGCATCTTGATATATCTTCACTAAATCACCGTTGCTATTATAGCGCTTAAAGGTCATTTTTTCTATGATGAAAATCAGAACCTCTTCCAGCAATGTTCGGGATTTGGTTATCACACTGTCATAATCCCCGTTATCAATGTCATCCTTAATCCTATCTGGCAACTCCTGTATATATTGAGAGTTGATAACTTTTACATTTGGGGTTTCAAAGGATACCTCTTCTCCTATAGTGGCTAAAACAAATTTCTTATTAATGAGCTTCAACTCTACTCTTGCTATCACAAGTTGCGCGTTGATGACATCAACGGCTCCTTTGACAATGGCCTTATAAGTTTCATCAACTTTTTTGATATCCCCTATACCTATCAAATTATCAAAGCGGCCCTGCTGAAACAGATACGAAAGCAGGGCTGGCACTCTTCCTTGCGAGTTCAGGTAATTGAGCAAATCTTGCATATACTCCCACCTGCTCTTATTTCCTCCTCCCCATGTATATGTTTTTGAAAGACCGAAGGCGGTACATAGGGAGCACAAATCAGGTCCAGACATATATGGGAGTCTATACGTGTCAAACACCTGTGTATCTCCAATGAGTACGTCAATTATCTTTCTATTATTATCTTTCTATTAATGAGCAACGAATAATCCATTATTGGCTTTTCAGTTTCATTCCTGAGCTTACAACAAGTCTTTGGGGACTCTAGTATCGCTTTCTTAATGTCTTTGGAAAAACAAAAGCTACTGAATTCCTTATTCTATAAGTAATCCACAAACAAACCCGAAAAAGTAATAATATCAATTGCCGCTTCTTTGGCGTCTTGCTCATTACGAACCGGTCTGTTTTGACCAACCGATATTTCTGTACCAGTTTGGGGATCAACAATCCATACCAAGCCTGAGCTATCTACTTTATACTGAAAAACAGTGTTGTTTATAGTAACACTGTTGGTATATCGCACATTGTTCATATTGAATCTGTTATTACACGCCACACATCAGGGCATCTCGACCATCCTACCCTCTTTCCGCAATTCATCTTTGAGACCTTGAGTATAACTATCAAGATATTGTCTCCATTGCCTTTTTAATTCCACTTTATCTGTATCAGATAATACTGAATGATCAATCTCTGCCTCCTTAAGTATAGAGGCACATTTCTTCACAGCTTCAATCTGCCAATCGGCCACCTTCCCAAAATACAGAGCACTCCCAAAAGCAGCCCATAACATCCCATCAAGATACGCCTTTGCTGGATTCACACTATTATAATCATTCATGCAATCAAAGTGATTTGTTTTTTTAATAAAAGCCCTATGTTCTTTGTAGATTGCAAAATTATACAAAAAACCAAAACCCCGCAAGATAACGCCTCCTCTTTTCCACCCGGGCTCCTCCCACCCTCCACCGGGCTGGGTGCGTGGGCCATGGCCGATTGCGGAACAAGTCCGCAATGATGGGCGGGGAAGCGCCCGCTTTGTGCGATGGGTCCGATGATGTCGGCCTTGATTCTTTGTTCCTTTCTCATCAAGGAGAAAGGAACAAAAACCTTCTACCCCTTCATCATCCTCCCCACCAATCCCGTAAGCACCTGCCCCGGGCCACACTCCACAAACTCCGTCATGCCGTCGGCGAGCATGTGCTGCACGCTCTGCGTCCAACGGACGGGAGCGAGGAATAGTATTTACCTTATCTCCACCAAACAATCATTCTTAGCAAACATCTTTCCGTATTAAGGCGAAGCCAAGATTTACTTAAGACTTGCTTCCTTACTCCTCTTCACAGCTCCGCCCCGTCAGTCACATTTCGTGGTGACAAGGGGCTGGTTTTCATCTTTTTACAAGCAAACTGAATTACATGTTATATGTATCAATTCGCTTGATGTGAATTTTGGGTACAAAGATAAAAGTTTTTCTTTGAATTGTTTTGTGAAGCGCAAAAAAACGGCCAGCCCCGTCAAGGGGGCCAGCCGAAACGCTTCTTCAATAGAAAGAATCCAGCACATAAGAACAGCAGCAACCACGGCAAGAGCCAGAGCCAAAGTCGCTGACGCGGCGTCCCGGCCCCTCGACAAGCCTGGGACTCAACGGCTACCATCCCCGCAACCGATGCCTCCTCCTGTTGCTGCGACACCGTGTCGGAGTGCTGCACTCGGGCTGCCAGCGTCGCTGACGACCGCTCCTCATGGCTGACCTCGGCCCGCGCCGCCTTGAGGCGGACCGCGGGCGGAGGACTACCCTCGACGGGGAGGCTGTCGGCCAGCCACTCCACGACGAGATCGTCGAAACAGATGCTGAGCTGCTGCCATAAGGTGTCGCTGAGGGTCAGCTGACGCTCCTGCCGTTGCGCCACCGTGAGGGTCTCCACACGCTGACGGTGGCTGCGACAGGCGGTGAGGGGGAAGAGGATCATCAGGAGCACGGCCACCAAAGGAATAGATCCCAAGCTGGACCGAATCCGCTCAACGCTCAACTTCGAACTCTCAGCGGTTGCCTTTTTGCTGCTGTAAACGCTTGCGCACAGGGCAATCGCTACTATCAGAACAGTCATTAATACTTTCGATGGCATCTTTCAATTCTTTTACTTCGGTTCGCAATTGGTTAACTTCGGCCTCCAGTGGTTTCACTATCAGCTCACGAAACTTCTCGGCAAGCTCGGCAACCAAGTCGAGGTACTTGCGAGCATTGTCGGCCTTCAGATTCTCAATTTCCTGCTTGTGTCTGCGACCAGAAACGAACCAGCCACAGCCACCCAACAGTGTAAGGATGCCAAGAATAATGGCAGTAATATCTATGGTATTCATACGTTGCTCGACGGGCTGAGGTAAATGCTCTTCTTGTTGATGCCGCCATACGAGTTGGCACTTGCGAGGAAAGCTTCATCACTTTGATAGTGTGACAAGATGTCGCTCACCACCGTCATGCGCTGGGTCGAGACCTGTGTGCTACCATCGTCCAGATCGCGGCTGTGGATCCACGAACCACCGGCATTGCTCAAAGCGGTGTTCATGCCCAGACACCCGCTCACCGTGCTGAAGCCGAGGGCAGAGGTCACATCCCACAGCTTGGTTTGGTCGGTAAGGCTCAGCACCACGCGTTCCGATGCCATCGTGGCGCGAGGCACGCCCTCCGGGTCCACATACTGTTCACCGTAGAAGAAGGTGATTTGATCCAAAGCCTCATAACCACGGTTGTTTTGCATGATGGCCTGCGAAAAGTCGGCCACCGTGGTGTCGGCGTCGATCGTCAGACCGCCAAGACCAAGGTTGGTAGCCAACACGCCATTGGCGTTGACAGCGATGCCGATAGGGTCGAGGTTGCCACGGCTGTACTGGTAGTTACCCAACACGCAACCGCCGCATTTGCTTTCCTGCTTGGTGATGTAAACAGGGTGAATGCCGTAATTCACCTGAATGTAAATGTTGTAATCATTCTGACCAGGAGCCTTGTCGGCAAAGGCATTGGTGATTCTGTGGTCAAACAGGCGGAAGTTAGCACCGAGGTTGCCCATCTGGCAGCGCATGTCGGCTTGTGCTTCGCTGCGACGACCAGTACGACGTGGGTTGCGGGCCAACACCGTACCGTTTTCCGTTTCGCGGACGTGAATACCGTCAATCAACGTTCCGCTAGTGTGTCTTAAAAGACCATTGTGTTTTGCCATTTTTTTCTTCCTTTCTTTGTTTTTTTTGTTGATGATTTGTTTTTAGATGTTCTTGATTTCGGTATAACCGTTAGTCCCGACAACCTGCCTCAGAATACGATGACGGTTGCCGCCCGTACGTTTGTAGCTCACGTGGATGAAATGGGGGTTCAAGTCTGAGCCATTGGTGTAGATGATCAGCTGGTCAAACTTGCCCTGCTGGACGATGATCTTTGCCAGCTGATGGTTCTCTTCGGGCGAACCCGCCGTGATGTCGGCAGCTTCGCCTTGGATGTGTTGGCTTGCACGCACACCACCTACGGTTGTGTTGTGTAGGGGGCAGCGGAAGCCCGAGTTCACGTAGATGGGTTTGCCGTAATGTTCGCGGGCAGGGTCGAGAATGTTGTCAACCAGTGCCTCGATGTTGGCATCCACATCGTTGGGAGCACGCTTCACGGCAGTGGTGAGGCGGCACTCCTTGCAACGCTGCTGCTTGTTCTCACGATAGCAGCGAATCATCTCTTGTTTGGTGAAATACTTCATAATCTTTATAAGTTTTAGTGAGTTAAACATGCTTTTCCGACAATACTATATTCTCCTACTTTCCTTGTTTTCCGCCACCCCTGCTGCAAATAGTTTCACTCCCTCTTGGTAACAAAAAGGGCTTGCACGTTTTCAGCACAAACCCTGTCATTATTCAATTGATTACAGATAGTCTCATTTCCTCTTTCGCCTACCTTTCTGCAATTTATTTTTCACGTTTCGAATAGGCTTGTCTCCACCCATTCGCAATCGCATCAGCCTTCCGTCCCTAGTTCTCACAATAGCTGGTTTCCCATCCACCATCTTGACAACATCCAAGCCTAATCCTTCCGTTTCGATGGTTTCCCGTCCTATCGGCTCTTTTTTGGCATAGTATTTCCCAGCCACTTTCATTTGGGTCTTGTTACGGCCTATAGATATGCCAGGTTTGAATAACATAATCCTATCGGATGCTGCTGTCCGATTCTTAATGGCTGCCCGTTTCCTGACTGTCACAGCCATTTTTGTTGGTGCCGACGGCTCAGCGTCTTCTACTTTGTCAGCGACTTGAGCGTTGAGGCTATCCACAAGCTTCATCATTTGGGCCATGTGGTCTTCTCTTGTTGTACCCCATGCAGCGTACAGCTTCTGCATGTGTTTTTCGTCTTTACGATCCATAATGCTCCTATAATTTGTTTACTTTTCTTTTCAGTCTTTTCTGCAGGCGATCGCGGTCGCCATCCTTCAGGTGCAAACGCTCGTTCACCTGTCGCAGCGTTTTGCATTCGCCGGTCACTTGAACAAATTCTTCAAGCTCCTTGTCACCGTCGGCAGCGGCACACACCTTCTCCCACAGTTGATGTTGATAGTCCATTCCCAGAGGTTCCGGTTCCTTGCTCATGATGGCGTTGCCTTCGGCCTCGTTGGGGATTTCGCTGACGGTTTCGTCTTCGCTAGTGTTGCTCTCACCCTCAGCATCGCCGAGGTCAAGGTTGTCATTGTTGGGTTCCGACTCTTCTTTTTTGACGAGAACCACCAACGTTTCCGTTTCTTCACCCGTGTAATCGTCAGGCTTGCCGATCAACTCCACATCGAGGCTAACGGGAGTGGTTTTGATGTGTTTTTTGTTTTCACGTTCTTTCTTCTTGATATACTTATTGGCCACTTTTGGGATGCGGCTATTGGCAATCTCTATCAATTGGTCTGCCAAACTCACACCTTCTTTCCATTCCCATTTGCCATCATACAGGGCCAGCAAAAATTCAGCCTGATAGTGATAGAGCACATTGCTGGTTGCGAGGTTGTATTCGCTGTGTGCACCGTAACGGGTTTTGCCGTTCACAAGGCGTTTGGTGTCATGGGGGCCGTCTATGATTTGGCCCCCCAATAGTTCCGGTTTGCTCATTTCAACAGTAAGGGCGTCTAACGCTACTTCCCATTCGTCTTTCGTGACGTTTTTGAGACGTAACTGTTGTGCGTGTATTTGTTCTTTGTTCATCATGATTTGAAAGTTTTTTCATATTGCATATTCTTTATCTGTTCACTATTATATTCTCCGTTTTTTTCGAAATCCCGACGCTAAAATACCAATTTTTTTCATTTTTTCGAAAAAGCGGCAATCAGGTGACTGTTGCTGCTGTACTACATTCACCATCATGCCGCTTGCTGTAAAGTAACGGATCGTCACCTGTATATTCTCCTTTTTCTACAAAAATCCGACGGCATAATACAACATTTTTTCGCCAAAAACCACACATGTTACCAAATAAGCAGCTTAACCGCAACTGGTGCTTCTCGTCGAAATGCATGTCCAGGTTGTAGTACGTTCCTGTAGGTGTGGAACAATCCAAACTGACGCATAAAAAAGGTCGGACCCCCATCACGGGAATCCGACATTTGATTTGGCATTATATGCTCCTTTTTAACAAGCGGCCGTCCGATTAGGACAGGCCGCCGACTATTTCAATAAGATTTACGTATGATTTAGCTACGCTGAACGCAGAGCGTTTACTTCCCAAGTACCTTTGCGACACCGTCGCAAACCATCATCAGTTCAATCCGTGTTCAAACCTCACATGAATGTTCCCAAGACTATTACATGTTATCCTAATTGTAATAGTTTTGTAACCCATTCGTTAAAATGAATACAGGTTTTTCTCAACTCATCAATACCAATTTCATGGGCAATCATCGAACCGATAGCCGGTTTATTGTATTCATAATCAGGAAAAACTCTAATAATGCGTTTTGACGGAGCAGTATCCGAACCTTGATTGATCAACTCTGGATTTCCGAACTCTTCTGCAATAGATTGTATGGCATTGATAGCATCTGGATGTTCGAAATACTCAATTTCGAACATTTGCGGATTGACGAATAACAATGCTTCGAATTCATGCAATTGAATGTATGGTAAAAATCGCCTATCACCAATATCTTGGTAACAAGCCTCTTCAATTGTTGCGACTTTTTGATAGGGATTTGTAATAAGTTTAGCAGCTTCAAATCCTGGAAAGTCTACAGGCAAAGCATAATAGTCGAACATGGTTGTAAAAGCCACATCATCATTATCGCTTTCTTCTTTAAGCCAACGTACAATATCATTTTTCGCCTTCGCATAATTGGTCATTCCACCTCTGAAATCTCTGCCGTGCTTTCTACCTGTCAACACACGTCTCACATCGGCATACACACCATAGCTGGCCAAATATGGTTTCAATGTATTGTTGACAAACGATTCCTCCGTCTGCCCTTCAGCGGTCACATGTAGGCGTTTCATGGCCGACCTCCTATCACATTTTTATCCCAAAGTTCACTCGTCGTGTATTCTTCCACCCATTCTTTAAGCTGTTCGTTATTGAGTTGTCTGAATATAGAAGTCCGTTTCTGTTCATCACGTTCAATGACAACAACCTTGTCAGCATCAAATTCATCAAGAAGATTGGGAGACTGGGTAGCCAACACTATTTGTGCGTTTTCAGAAGCCTTCTTTATCAATCCTGCCAAAAGAGAAATTGCTTTAGGATGAAGCCCTAACTCAGGTTCGTCGATGACAATCAGAGAAGGCATAGTCTTAGTCGGTTGAAGCAACAAAGTAGCTAGAGCCATAAACCTCAAGGTCCCATCAGAAATCTGGTTCACGCCAAAGATAAAGTCACTTCCTTTCTCCCTCCAGTCCAATGAGATATAGTCTTTGTTGACCACCGATGGTTCCATGATGAAATCGCCAAACTGAGGCATAACTTGTTGAATATAACGAACGATTCGCCGATAATACGGTTCACCACCTTGCTGATGCTTGATGCCATAAAGGAATGCCGCCAGGTTACCCGCATTGCTACGCAAAAACTTGTTATCTCCTATATATCCGTTCTTTCGTATTTTAGCTTCCTTGGTAGTGTCATGAAACTGGAAATAACGGCAATTCTTAAGCAAATTAATAAACACTTGTACCGTGTCCTTATAGATACTTTTTTTTGCCTCGTACAACTGTGATTCTTTTTTCCCAGCCTCCAAAGTCAATTTAAAAGGTTTACTCCGCCCTTGCCTCATAAATGAGATAGTCTCTTCGGTGAATATCATCGAATCACCTGCAGCATAAGCCAACCTGAAAGCATACTCGTTGTTGCTATTCTCATCTGAAAAGCGTAGTCGAGCTTTGATACAATCAGTATATTTTGAGCCATAATACAGGAAAGCGTCAGCAAAACCATTCTCTCCAATATACGTCTGCAATGAACCACTCATAGAATAGTTCAGCAATTGGAAAAACGAAACGATATTGCTTTTTCCAACGCCATTGGCACCAATCAAGACGGTGATATCATCATTAACAGGCAAAGTCTGTCCTTCTGAATTCACCGACTTATATCCTTTCAATTCAATACTATTCAGTTTCAAACTCATAAAGCTTCTCTGATCTATTCACGATGCAAAAGTACATATTAATTCTTTTGTCTGCAATAGCACAAGTTCCATGAACTCATGCCGCCAACAAGCATATTCATTGAAGCCACGGCCGTCCCATAAGGACCAGCCGCTCAAAGATTGGTTCCATATAACGCTCCGCCGCAATCGAAGATAAGGCGAAGCAAAGATTTAAAATAGATTTACGTAAGATTTACTATCCCCAAAAAAAATCAACTTCCCCACAACCAAATCCCCAATAATTATCAAATCGAAGATTCAACGAAGTTAATTATCAATTATCAATTATCAATTATCAATTCACAACTCTCTTCCGTGCCAATCCGTGTTCAAAACAACCTTCATGTTCATATTTCAACATTAATTACCGTTAATTAACCACGAATTATCCATTAATTCTTTTAATGGCCAATTATACGGCTAATTACACGACAATTAACGTTCAAAGTTTCCTAGACCTAACAGATGCATGCCCACAACCCTCAACTCTACACTTACCACTGACTCTACACTCTCAACTCTCAACTCTCAACTAAACAAGGCCGTCCGATAAGGACAGGCCGCCTTTAAAACAAAAAAGATTTACGTCAGATTTACTTCTCAAAAAACCACATTATTTACTTCCTCTCGAACACGGATCCCCCAGATTCCCACGGATTTTTGCGACCCCGTCGCAAACAATCATCCGTCCAATCCGTGCAAATCCGTGTTCAAAAAAATCCTCCGTGTTCCAATATCACCGTGTTCTTCCTCAAATCACCTCCCCAGCATAGCTCATCTTCTTCCCCAGCACCGTGCAAAAGATCATCTTTATGTCCTTCCAGAACGAATAATTCCGATAGTAATAGCAGTTGAGCCGCACCTTGTCGGGATAGATGACCGTGTCGTTATACTCCACCGTTTGGATTGCAACCCCGTTTCCTGTATTTCTTACCAATGCCTTGAATGCCTGGTTATTCATCAAACAAAATTATCTAAAGTTATTGGGTTCGAATTACCGAACAAATTATGTATTATGTGCTTGATCATCGGATTATTTAACCGGTAAATTATTGCCTTGTCAGAATCTGTATTCTTTGAAAGATGTTCTGCGTCATTGTATATGATACCGATCAAACTGTATATATCCGGAACCTCAATACCCCGGTCAATTGCAATCTCAAATTTCTTTTTTGTGCCGTTTGTATCTAAAAACATTTGTTTATCTTCAGCTGTCAGCAATTTATCGTACACCAGTTTTTCCACTCTTACTCTGACAGCGGTGGCGACAGCATAATAATCGTATGTTTGATTAGAAAAATAGTCATTACACTCCTCTACTAAATACTCATAAAAGCCATGACCTATACCCCATTTTTTTCTTAAACCAAGTGCGATGAAATCTCCCTCTCGATTAATCGTTCCCGGGTGGTAATGTAACAGATATTTTGACACATCGCCATATAGAAAAGAACTCGTCGCATCTTCTCCCCTTGCCTTCAAAAGAGCTTTTGTTGGGGTATTAGTGATGCCACTATTGTCTCCCAAATACTGCACGTTCATCTTTGAAAAGGTATAATTGTGGTAGTATTCTGGGCTCAGGTGAGTCATGATTATGGGATAAATATCAACCTTCTTTTTACAATACGCTATGAATTCCGAGAAAAAATACTGAATAATGGTCATATTGACCATATCAAGATAATCAAATAGTTCATCTACAACAAGTATTACTGGCTTTGTACCATCCAGCTCAAACTTGATTTTTTCCAAAAAGGCAAACAAATACAACGAATCTCTTTGACCGTATGAAATGCTTCCTGCCTTAGGAAATTTTACAATAAGTTTTCTGTCTTCTTCTGTAGCTTGTATTCCCATCCATGTGGTATCCAATGCATTGAAAGACTCATTCAGATGAAAAATCAAAGCGTCAAATCTGTTTCTTTCAACGGCCAGATTAAAATGCTTTTTGTCGGAATAATATAGTCTTTTCACAATCCAAAAACGAAGAAACACATCCAATGGATTGGTACAACCGAATATCTTGGAAAGGCACTCTGAAATGGTTTGATATTCAGTTATTGCCAATAATTCACTAAATACCTGATCATCTACCATGGCTGTAATAGTATCGACAGTAGCATTTAATGAATTAAGATAATCTACAACATGCTGAACCTTTCTGTCATTTTTGACACCTCCAAATACATCAAACTCCGCATTAGGGAAATGCGTGATTCTATACAAACTGCTGTTGAGATTTGGAAGCAACTTCCCATTGGTACCGAAGTCGTTTTTATATTTTGATGATGAGTATGATAACGTTTTTACTATTGGCGTAGGGCTAAACAACTCAACTTTTTCAATATCCAAAGAATTAATGGTATAGTTTCTTACCCCTCCTATTCTTTTGGTGACAGAGGTAGGTTTCAAAGGGCTATTGATGCAAAAACATTGAAAAATATCATATATTTCATTTTTATACTTGTCTGTTACATATTCCTGCCCGTCAAGAACCACTTTTAGGCTTGGCGATAAACTTTTGTCACCCTTATGAAAGTCCGTATCATCCAATTCAATTCCAGTTTCTTTGAGACAATCAAAAGCCCTACAGATGGAACTTTTCCCATAACCATTGGGAGCCACCAAAATATTAGGTTTCCCAGGAAATAGATGAATATCCAAACCTCGTGACGCTGACCCAAATCCTTTAATGTTTTCTACAGTAATCTTAGTAATCATAATTCCTATACACTAAAATCAACATGCTCAAATCATTCCAAAATCAAAACCCATAATCCTTACCTCGACCTAAACAAATGATTACAAAAACTGACAAATAAATGATTACAAAAACTGACAAATAACTATCAGACTCTCTTACCATCAACAATTAGTTACCTTATCTCCACCAAATAATCATTCTTAGCGTACATCTTTCCGTATTGAGGCGAAGCCGAGATTTATGATAGATTTGCTTTAGATTTGCTTCCCCTAATCCATCACATCCTCTTCACACATCGGCTCATAAGCCCCGTCCTTGGATTCGAAGATGACCGTACCCGTCTCTAGGCACTCCAAGGAATGCCACTGACCGACGGGGACGCTGAGGCCGACGAGGTCAGTGCCTGGGGCTACGATGAAGGTGGCTGTGACTTCCTTTTTGTCGTTGTAGTAGACCCACTTCACCTTGCCACGGAGCACCACCACGGTCTCGGAGGTGTGGCGGTGACGGTGGATGGGCATCACCGTGCCAGGCTCCAAGGCGTTCAGCATGCGCTGGCTCTGGTCGGCAGGGGTGTTGCGCAGGTCGAGGTTCATCCGCAAGCGAGGCGAGTTCTTCCCTCCCCTCGTTAAATCATCTAATATGGCTTAGGTGATTGCCATATAAAAACTTACTCACGAAGCAATACGGTGTATTAATTCTGCTGTAAATGCTTTTGCCCCTTCATCATTCAAATGATGCGAGTCTTTGAACAGATTGGGGTTGTCGGTGAATTCCGACTCGTTGAGATAGTAGAATTGCAACCCATATTTTGTTGCAATATCACTGATTGGCGAGAACGATTCCTCATTATACGAACCGCCCTTAAAATATGGCGAAACCACAAAAATGAGTTGGGTATTTTTTGCTTGGCATTCTAACACCAAACACTCCAGATATTTCAATTTGGTTTCATCAAATTCAATTGGCTTCGCTTTGGCATTTGAAGCCCCTTCAACCACCTCTTTCCTAATCTGCCCGTACAACGGTATATAGCCTTTCAGTTTGTCATCGTTCGTTTTGGCACAATCCGACAACATTTCCAAGAACTTATAATTGTAGCGGTACATCTGCGAATACAGTTTCCAGCGTTCAATGGGGAAAATCTCGGCCACATAGTCTTTCACCTCGCTGTCGTCACAGAAGGGTTTCAAGCGGTCAACATAGGCCATATTGTCGTTTTCTTGCAAATCAAAGCCGGGGGTCACATCATAAATCAACAGCTTGGGTGCATAACGCTCCGATATCATTTTCCATCGGCCATATTGAAGAATAATTCCGTTGCCGTCCTGCCCGGCATTGAAGCAGCTCATGCCCAAACTGTCGGAAATAATTTGCGGCACATAATGATGGGATGCCCGAGACGAACCCATAATAATAATATCCTCGTTTGACTCACGGCAAGCATACCACTCAGCCCCGGTACGACCTCCTGCCCTATTGGCTTGCACATAACGGAACACCTTACCAGCGGCAAAATCGACCACGGCAACTATGGCAAAAAACAATGATATTTGCAACAAATACTTTTTCATATCAAAAGCTCCCATAAATGAATGAACCACTATCCAATGCCCCGCAGAGCAGTATCAAGCTGAAAACAACCACATATTCGGCCCAACGCACATATCGGTTGTTCAAGAAACGTAATTTGGTTGGGAAGAACTCTTCTCTTGTCTCCTTAAACAGCACCAAAACAATGGCCATCAAATAGATTGCGAAATTGGTATTTGAAAGCACTTCAGGGCTGCCAAAATCCGCCACTCCATGTTTGATAAACATCACCGAATCCGAAAGCGTGGGCATACGGAAGAATACCCAAGCTACTGTGACCAACAAAAAAGTTCCCACAATGCGAAGCAGCTTTACAAAACCTTTCGATTCCTTGTTGTTCCATCCAAAAGCCTTTTCTATGATTTGGGCGAAACCGTGTATCAAGCCCCACACAATGAACGTCCAGTTAGCCCCATGCCATATACCGCTAACCAAGAAAGTGACAAAGATGTTCCAATAGTTACGCAGTTTCGAGCAACGGCTGCCACCCATTGGAATGTACACATAGTCTTTCAGCCATCGCGACAGGGAGATATGCCATCTGCGCCAGAAATCGGTGATGCTTACCGAAAAATACGGACGGTTGAAGTTGTTAATGAGATTAAAGCCTAGGGTCTTAGCCACACCGATGGCCATCAACGAGTATCCTGCAAAGTCGCCATAAATCTGCAACGAATAGAAGAATGCCGAAAGCACACAGGTGCCGCCGTTGTACATATCGTAGTTGGCAGCCACCTTGTCAACATACAGTCCCAATCTGTCAGCCAGTACTAGTTTGAGGAACATGCCCCACAGCAGGAACTTCAGACCTTGCACCCCTTGCTGATAGTTAAACTTATGTTCTTCTTTTATTTGCGGCAATAACTCATTGGCTTTGCTGATAGGGCCGGAAAAAATCTGCGGGAAAAAGCATACGAACATCGTATAGTCAACAATCGACTTCTCGGCATTGATGCGTTGGTAATACACGTCAAACAGATAACCGACGGCCTGAAAAGTGAAGAACGAGATTCCAACGGGAATAGCCCAATTCAGACCATGCAACTCATAGCGAAGCCCAAGGCTCGAAAGCAGCAACCAAACACTCTCATTAACAAAGTTATAATACTTGAAAACCAGCAGAGGCAGCAGCGACAACACGGCAAACAGCCATATCAACCGCTTTCGCCTTTTAACTCTTATTTCTTTATTATCAATCAACTGATTATCAACCAAATACCATCCCCCATACGTTACCAGTGTAATTGCCAGTAACACAAGGGCAAACGTGGGTTTCCAATTCATATAGAGCAGATAGCTCACCACAATGAGAAACACCTTGCGCCATTGGTTCCACTTGGCCGGAATGAGCCAATAGAGGCCAAATATGAGCGGAAACACAAGCCAGAATGAAAAAGAGTTGAAAGTCATCGCTGTTATCTTAGAATAACATTTTTAATGGTATCCACAATATAATTCACATCATCCTCGCTGACATACGGGCCAGCAGGCAGACACATACCCACCTTAAAGATGGCTTCTGATACGCCATTCACGTAGGCAGGGCATCTCTGATACACCGGTTGCTTATGCATAGGCTTCCAAACAGGTCTACATCATGGTAGAATGCATTCCAATCACCATAATGGGTGTTCACCCACTGTTCAAGGTATTTGCATAATTCTATTTCGCGTTCCAATTCATTCAGTTTTCTACTGCATTAATAGTAATACGTCTTCCACTTGCCTTCTTCCATCTAATAACTCTATCTCCACCTCGGCCAAAACAAATAACTGCAAAAACTCAGTGTCTTTACCCTACAATTCCGTCATAGACTATTCTTGCAGTACTTTCATCAATTCTAACCGGATTATTTTTCAATCTCACTGGATTCACTGAAGTGGATAGTATTTCCAATTCTTCTTCCCTATTCTCGGCTACTGGGTTCTTCAGTTCCATCTCATCAATCATCTGGCGGAACTTGGCAATGGCTTCTGTTATAGTTTGACAACCCAGAGCATTGGCAATCTCATTGAAGATACCAGCCAAATATTCTTGTCCTCTGCTGTCGATACACTTGTCCATATTGTCCACCATATATTCCCAAATTACAGGCAGACCAACCGCCACAGCGTGGCCATGGGGCAACTTGTAGAGCGATGTGATTTTATAGCTGAAAGCATGAGGAGCAGTAGTTTGGGTGATGCAGATGGCTTGACCTGCAAGGTTGGCAGCATGCATAATGGCTTCAGCCGAGGCATCGGTATTCTCAAAGATATACTCATGCCACCATTGCATGATGATTTCAACAGCTTCCTTTGAGAGTTTCTTGCTCTCCTCAGTGCTGTTTACACTCCACCACGACTCTATCCCTTGACACAACGCATCCATCATTGTGCATTTCTTCTGATACAGCGGCAGGGATTTCAGCACCTTGGGCTCCAAAATCGCAACATCAGGAATAATACTTTCGTGCGTCACGCTTTGCTTTTTGCCGTCATAGTAAATCACGGCATAGCGAGTGGATTCACTTCCAGTTCCCGCCGTGGTAGGGATGGCAATAAGTTTTACCCCCGTGTCCTTATACTCCTGCTCCAAATAGAGTTTGTCTTTGTCCATTTGGCAATAGAGTTTGATGCACTTGGCCACGTCCAAGCTGCTGCCACCACCCACAGCAAGGATGGTATCGCACTTTGCACCTTGAAACAAATCCACACCCTTGCATACATCTTCATAAAGCGGGTTGGGTGTGAATTGGTCGAATGTGACGTATGGCACTTCCATCCGCTCAATATCTTCCTTAATACTGATGAACGGAAAACTGCTGTCACACACAAGGAGAACCTTGGTGGAGCCTTTGAGGGCTTCACCAAGGTTATTGATTTTATTGAGTATTTTTTGCATGACGGTTTACTTTGACAAAAACTTCATCAAGGCTTCCTTATTCTGGATTGGTGTGGTGGTCGGGCGACCAAGGTCTTTGCGGTTGCCTTTTTTCACTTTTACTTCAAGGAGTATTGGACCGTCAACCATATTGACAGCCTTTAAAGCCTCCATGAGGTCTGCCTTGTTGTCAACACTGAATGCGTTAGTATAATGAACAGCCTTTGCGATAGCAGGAAGGTCAATCTTCAAACCCACAGTGGGCTGGCCACCCACGCTGTCGTGAGCGCCATTATTAAACACCACATGGACGTAATGCTTCGGAGCCTTGTTGCCTACAATGGCCATGCTGCCCATGTGCATAATGGTGGCACCATCGCCATCGAAGCACCACACACGGCGTTCAGGCTGTGCCAGTGCAATGCCGAGGGCAATCTGCGAAGCATGACCCATGCTGCCCACGGTGAGGAAGTCACGCTCATGGCCTTGGTTCATGGCGGCACGGTATTCAAACAACTCTCGGCTAATCATACCTGTGGTCGAGACGATGCAATCCTTCTCACCAAGGGCAGCAGCCACGGTTTGGACGGCCTCCTCACGGCTCATGGTGAGGTCGTTCTTCTCCACGTTCTGGAGCTTATATTCATCGAAAGTGTCCTTTTCAATCACCAAGGCAAACATGGCTTTGTTTTGGAGGGCTTTGATGGCTTTGGCGATCTGTTTCTCAGCCTTGTCCTCCTCCTTTGCCAGCACTTCGTAGTTGATTCCCATCACGTTGAGCAGACCTGTCGTCACCTTGCCCTGTTTCACATGCTGAGGCTCATCGTGAACGCCCGGACGACCACGCCAACCTATGAGCAACAATACAGGGATGTTGTATACCTCCTGGTCGGTCAACGAGGCCAATGGGTTGATGATGTTGCCTTCGCCGCTGTTCTGCATATACACGCAAGCAGGTTGACCCGTGGCCAAATAGTGACCGGCAGCCAAACCCACTGCAGCTCCCTCGTTGGCAACAATGATGTTATGTGCGGCATCAAAATGGTCCGTGATGTATGCACACATATTCTTCAGTAGAGAGTCCGGCACGCCTGCGAAGCAGTCGATGCCGTTCTCTCTCAGTTTCTCAATGAAATATTCTGGACGTATCATTATTCTTCAGGGATTAAGGTGATAATTTCTTTAATACTCATGCACTTGTCGTCGCACTCTTTGGCACGGTGGTTCTCCAAGATGGTGCGGGCGGCATCCTGCATGGCCGGGAAGCCTGTGCGGGTGAGCTGATTGGCATAAATCACCACGTTCACTCCTCGGTCTTTAAACTCCTGCTCAGTGACAGTGTTGAAGGAGGTAGGTACAACGACAATAGGTGTTACGGTGTCTTTCTGACGGAACTTCTCCACAAACTCAAAGATTTCGGCTGGATCTTTCTTGCGACTGTGAATCATGATAGCATCGGCTCCGGCTTTAGTAAAGGCAAAAGCACGGGTTAATGCATCTTCCATTCCTTGCTCAAGAATAAGGCTTTCGATACGAGCGCAAATCATAAACTCCTTGGTTTTCTGAGCCTTCTTTCCAGCTTGAATCTTGGCGCAGAAGTTCTCAATGCTGTCTTGAGTCTGTTTTACCTCGGTTCCAAAGAGGCTGTTTTTCTTGAGACCTGTCTTGTCTTCAATGATAATCATGCTCACACCCATACGCTCAAGTGAACGAACAGTATAAACAAAGTGCTCGGTTAAGCCACCCGTATCACCGTCGAAAATGATAGGTTTCGTGGTCACTTCCATGATATCATCAATGGTGCGGAATCGGCTGGTCATGTCCACCAATTCAATGTCAGGTTTGCCCTTAGCAGTGGAGTCACAAAGAGAACTGATCCACATGGCATCAAACTGGTAGGTCTTACCATCTTGAAGTACTGTGGTTTTTTCAACAATCAAACCGGTAATACCGCTGTGAGCTTCCATAGCTGTGACGAGACCTTTCATATTGATCAGCTTGCGCAGACGGCCGCGACGAATGTCGGGCATAGCAGCCTCGGCACGATGGGCAGCATCCAGCTCTTTGTATTTCGGGCTGTTGCTGTAAGGATATTCCACCAGCTTGCCACCATACTCGGCCAGCACATCAATCACCTCTTGACGGATAGGCTTCTGGAAGCCTTCGCACCAGTCAGTGCCATGCACCACATAGTCGGGCTTCAGTTCACGCAGGTTCTTGGCATAGCTCAAAGTGTCCTGAGTGATCACACGCTCCACTCCGGCAATGTTCTCCAACAGGGCTTTGCGCTCCTCGAACGGAATCAGAGGGTAGCGTTTGAAGCTCGACACGGCCTCGTCTGAAAGCACCCCGATAATCAAGCGACCCAAACGGCGAGCCTTGTTGATGATGGCCATGTGGCCGCTGTGGATGTATTCGGTGCTGAAGCACATATACACCGTGCGCTCATTCACCTCTGCCACCTTCTTGCTGACTACTTCTAAATCTTCAGGGGTGTCTATTTCAGCGCAAAGCATACCTTTTACATCGCAAGGATAAATCTTACATTGGTCAGACACCTCATTGAAAGCATTCTCGGCATATACTTTACGATTGTCAACTTCGCAATATTTTTCAATACTCTGGAGCCACACTTGCCAGTCCTCTCTCAGTAGTTTATAGAGCGGCTGAGCAGCCATAGCGTTCTCGAAGAACTCGATGCCCACCTTCTCAATCTTTCCGTCTTTGATCACCGCCTTGAAATCCTTCTCGGGCAGAGGCAGGGTGCTGCTCACCGCCATGCAGCTCACGGGGCTTTCGATCACCGCCTCCATCACCAGGCTCTCAAACACCAGATCGCCATGCATCAGAAGGATGTCGTCGTCCTTCAGATGATCCTTGGCGCAATAGATGCTGTAGATGTAGTTGGTTTTGTCGTAAAGCGGGTTGTTCACGAAAGTAATTTTGAGGGGCAGATGCAGGGCATCGCAATAATCGACAAGAACCTTGTCGTAATAGCCCGTGGTCATCACCACTTCTTCCACACCAAAGCTTACCAGCTGACGCAGCTGGCGGCTGAGGATGGTGTTCTTCGGAGAAATCTCCGTCATGCATTTGGGGTGCTCATTTGTGATGACACCCATACGCTGGCCTAAGCCGCTGTTTAGGATAAGTGCTTTCATTTTACTGTAATTAAATGTATTGTTAATTTGATTGATTTATCACTTGTTAATTCTTAATTCTCTTTATTCTCTTTTTTTTTAATAGTTCTCGTTCACATAGTTTGGTAGGCCTAAAAATCTATCAAACCCCTGATGACTTCAAACACAATTTGTGGTGTTCATTCTAGATTACACTCGTTCTAAAACTATAATTTAATGTGTATAAAAATAGCGTTTCCACCATGGCATAGCAGACAAGCGTTCGTTTATAACTTCTGAATAGGGCTTATTAAGTATTACTTCTGATCCTTCATGCAAAGAAGTACCCATCACTGGTGTATGCCAATCACCATATTGGGCTGTTAATAGTTTTTCATACCCCACTGGGCAAGGGAAAAACCTATTTTCAAATGGAAGCATAACTGTTTCTTCAAACCACAAAACATCAAAACGAGCTACCTTATCAGCTTCTTTAACTTCTGAGAAGATCAACCAAGGCCACACTTTTTCCCCACTACTACGTTTTGCCTCATTTCTAAGAAATTGATCGATTCTCTCACGATGTTTTTGAACGTTGAAAAACAAAAAATACACTCTCAACAAAAAATGCCCCAACTTGTATTGCCACCTAGGATTGATAGCATATGAATAGAGCTGTCTGTTCTGATTCATACGTAATTGTTTCTTAAGTTTTCTGTATTCATTTGAAACAGACTGTGGGTCATCGGGTGCAACATCTAATGCAAATATATCCAGCCACACACCTTGGTTCAATTTTTTATTCCAAGAATAAGCTGGTAATAACATTGTAGTGTCGTTTTTCCTTAACTTTATCACACTGACAGCCATTGTATCGAATGAATACTCTTTCGGCAAATCTGCTTTCGAACTAATTTCTAATAGTTTGTCATAGTCTTTCCTCAACATGACAAAATCAACATCATCATCCCATGGGATAAAGCCCTTATGCCTTACCGCACCCAATAAAGTTCCAAAACACGCCCAAATTTTTAAGTCATGTTTCTTACAGAAATCGAGAAGTACATCTGTCATTTCAAGTTGAACCTCCCACAATTGCCGCCTCTCATTACTAGGCTTATACTCACTCACATCCATATTTATCAGTATAATAGATAATTACAACAATGAAAAATCGTCTGACATCAAATCGCTCTTACGCTTAATCACCACATCATCATACATCATCATGATAATGTCTTCGTCATACTGTCCAATGATGCTCTGGTTTTCTTTACCATCGATATTGTTCAAGATTAACTTGATAAAGTCAACACCAGCACCGTAGGCATGAAGATATGCGCCACCAAAACGAGGATTGATTTCTGAAAGATAATACTCGCCATCCTTAATAAAGAAGTCCATGTCGCAAGGGCCATTCAACTCAAGCACAGAACATACCTCTTCCACAAAGGCAAAGAGCTTCGGGTCTTTGTAGCTTATCGTTTTGCTCGCACCACCAATACGGCTTTCTATCTTTTTCTTTGAAAAAACAGCAACCGGTTTATGCGAAATGCAGTCCACATAAACGTCAGCATCGCAATCGCCACCTGTCATCAGTTCCTGAATGATATAGGTGAACTTACCGTCATTCCATTTCTCCTCTACTTGTTCCATCGTATCGCAACGACCAATGCCAACGCTACCACTGCCGGAAATGGGTTTCATAAACACAGGCAATGAAACTTCTCCCTTGCTCAGCCCTTCCTTGAAGGACTCAAGACTATTATAGGTCAAAACCGTTCTCACCCCTTTATCATGCAAGTGTCGAAACATCTCATATTTATCGAAGCACAAGTGTGCCGTCCAATCAGCCGGACATAAAGGCAACACACCTTTTGCCAACAACTCCTTTCGATGATTGGCCAATATTTCAATTTCAGGGTCAATGAGTGTTGTGATGGCTTTAACCTTACTTTTGTCACAAATATCCAACACATGATCAAAATAATCCGGTGCAGTGATTCGAGGCACAAGATAGGTCTCATCGGCAAAAAACAAGGCAGGAGCCACAGGGCTCAAATCAGTTGCCACTAAACGACCACAGCCATTCATCGACTGGCGAAAATCCATAAGCAGTCTGGCACGACGACCCACACTGCAAAACAAAATATTCTTGTTATTCATTTTATAATTGATTTTTGTACATATTCATTAGCAGTCCATTTGTCTCTAATCAACTTGAAGCCATCGTTTTCCCTAACATAGATATTGGGAATATAACGAATAAAGAGTGGGGACAAACACATCGTATAGGCTCCCACATTTTTATAAAGTATTCGGTCACCCACTGCAAGCAGGGGTTGCTGTTTTATAGAAAACAAACGGTCATATTCCAAACAAGTACACCCTGACACGATTTGCTCATCAACCATATTGCCAACACCTTTTGACAATATCTCGGTCATGTATGATGATTTACGGAAAAATGGATCAACATCGTTTCGGGAGCCATCTGTTGTTACAAACCAGCAATTCTTTTCCACCTGTTTCACATCGATTACTTCACTTAAGAAAGAGAAACAAGAAGCTACCAAAGCATTACCTGGTTCAACTATCACCTTCATGTTCTCAAGTTTATACTCGACAAGCACCTCCTTGAATGCCTCTGCATATTGCTGATAGGTGGGTTTGTTTGCAAATATTCCAAAATACCCTCCACCCACATCTATGTAACTTAACGAAAGATGGTATTTCCTGATGGTTTCGCAGGCGTGACGGATTGAGTTCTGATAAAAACGTATGCTGCGGCTATGAGCCGTTCTGTGAATATGCAAACCCGACAATGTCACATTATCCAACCCTTCAATAAACTTCAAAGCATTTGCAAACTCATCCGTCTCGTCCGAAAAACCGAATCGGCTATTGTCATTATCACCATCAGCGTCATCAGGCGACACCTTTGAAATATTAACATTGAGACGCAACCCGACACTAAACCTTCTATCTTTAGGAAGGTGCGTTAACCATTCCAGTTCACGATGCGTCTCAATATTGACAATGGCGCCATTAAAGATAGCTTCGAGAAAAGACTCTCGCGATTTCATCGGGCCATTGTAAACTATATGATCTTTGGAAAATCCGCATAACAACGCCAACTCATATTCATCGGACGAAACCACCTCAGCAAAGCAGCCTTGCTCATTTGCAATATTCAAACAATATGGTAGTGAGTTTGTCTTTACTGAATAACCTACCAATGATTCCGAGAAACAATTCCGCAGGGCGGATTGAAATCCATAAATACTCTTGACCAACTCTGTTTTATCAAGAATAAAGCAAGGCGTATAAAGATTGTTTTTTTCTTGCATTATTACCTAAATAACTTGTGTATGATTTTTGAAAAGCCGCTGGGTTGGTAGTATTTGTTCCATTCATTAAAGACTTCCGAGTTTCTGTATTTTCTTGGCAAACCTTCTTGAGCACTCAGCGGATTGTAATTCAAGAACTTTCCTTTGTTCAAAGAATCAACATTAAGCATTTCTTCTTCAGATAGCTCAAAGTCAAAGATTGAAATATTCTCTACCAAGTAATCGAAATTCCAAGTTTTAGGAATCATGATGATGTCTTGCTGCAACATCCAACGTAAAACGATCTGCACAACCGACTTATTATGCTTTGTTGCAATTTCCTGTAACAGGGGATTCTGAATAATCTCATTGCGAGGCTCAACCGACCTATAATGACTAAAGGTTGACATTGCCTCAACAGCAATACCTCGTTCTTGACAGTATTTGATGAGTTCTTTATTGGTATTAAGAGGGCTTATCTCGAATTGATTGACTGCGGGAACAATATCGGAAGTTTCGGCAAGCCACTCAATGTGTGGTTGTAAGAAATTGCTCACACCTATCGCCCGGATTCGTCCCTCTTTATAAAGAGCAGAAAGTTCCTTCCACATTTTTGGCGACATCGGCCACGGCCAGTGAATCAAGAAAAGATCAATATAGTCAGTTTGTAGATTATCAAACGACTCCTGGATGATTTGTTTGATGGATTTACCGTTCCTTCTATTCAAAAACCTATGCAGACCATACTTATAATCGCTCTTATATAGACCATCGGCATTAATCTTCGTAGTAATAAAGACATCTTCACGTTTTATTCCATTATCTTTTAAGGCTTTTGCGATTTGACCTTCGTTGTGGTATCTCCAAGCGGTATCAATTTGACGATACCCCAATTCATAGGCTTTACCGATAGTTTCGGTCATCTTGTCTTCTGGAATAAGGAAAGACCCCAATCCCAGTTGAGGCATTTCAACTCCATTGTTTAGTTTAATGTATTGCATGTTGAAAAAGATTATCTCAAGTGTGACATTATTATATTGTAATATCCAAATTTACCAACAAATTCCATTACATCAATATCTGGATCATGGTTACCTTCTATTAAGATTGGACCTTTTTCTGTTATGGCCACATCCCATCCGATATATGCAACTTCAGGTATTAAAGAGGCAGCATTTTGACATAGTTCAATCACTTCTTTCCAATATGGAATCTTTCGTCCCAACATACATATTTCTGTATTGGGATGGTACATTCCTCCCGCATTCTGGTGTCCCCAACCCCTCGAATCAATAACACCAGTGTCTAAATCTATTTCGTATGACAAACCGCCTGCGTGGCTATTGTCAATTATGGAATTCCCCACACCTGCCCTAAGCGTTGTTGCTATACAAAAAGCCTTGTTTAGTTTCTTATCATACGTTGTATAAGCTCGGATTGTATTAACTGACTTGTTTCCAAACACCATATCTCGATGCTGAACAACAGGCTCCTCTATTATATAGTCCGATTCTTTTAATTCCCTGAAATGTTGTTCATTTTGCTCATCGGTTCCAAATGATATGGCAGTTACACCCTTCCCCTCCAAGCCATCTACAGGCTTCACAAATACTCTACCATATCTCTTCAGGAATGACAAAAACTCTTCCATTGTCATTTCTTTTGAACTAAGGTATTCGCGACCAATGTAATCGTGGAAATGCTTGCAGAAATCTAACTTGTTTCCAAGGAAATGCTCATAGTTCTTGTTATTGTATTTGAGAATTTTCTTCCATCGTCTATATGTGACAATATTTTTTTTCTCAAATCTCTTTCTAAGATAATATCCACCTTCAGTATAATGATTCAGAACACATCCATAACGCAACCATGACCATAAACAGTCAGTATAAAGGTACCATTTGCTTGCGTTTGTCTCTTCGGATAATTTGTTAAGTGCAAAACAATACTTCCGAATCCCATTAAAAATAGACTTGATATTCATAAGCTACAGTAAAGATTTAAATATTTCATTGTATCCCGTAGAACCAATATACTCGTATAGTTCATAATCCGGATTGTGGTTTCCTTCTATCATCTGAACACCATTCTGAGTAATTGCCACATCCCATCCAACTATTTTAACTTGAGGGAGATGTTCAGCGGCTTTCTCACTCAACTCAACAACTTGTTTCCAATTTGGGATTTGATAACCTAACATCACTATGTTTGTGCCTGGATGAAACAAATGAAGGTTACCTGCTTTGGATTTTCCATATGAGTTTACCACACCTGAATTAACATCAACTTCATAAATAGAACCACCTTGAGCATAATTATCTACCACCGTATCACCAACACCAGCACGAAGCATGGCCTTTACCACATGCCCCTTTCCGTTACGATCCAGAATTGTCATAGTTCTGATAGTATTAACCGATGTGTTTCCAAAAACCATCTGAGGGTGTTGCACTATGCATTCCTCTATCAACACATCTTCGGTCTGCATTTGATGGAAAAGAGAATGCCTATCATTGCATTCTGACGAGCTCATTTTTCTAATACCACCGCCTTCAACGCCATTCATGGGTTTAACAATAATGCAATCGTGCCTGTCAAGGAATTGATTAAAACTGTTTTCGTCTGCTTCTTTGACATAAAGCCAGTCTCTTTTTACAAACTCATTGAAAAATTTGTTGAAATGCGGCTTTTCATTAAGATAATGAATAAACTCTTTATTATTGTATTTATTCATATACCTAACCATCCTCGGATATGTCAAGCACTTACTTCTTTCCATATTACTCTTCCGCCAAAACTCACCAATAGTATATTGACGAATGAGAGTACCATGCCTGACAACTGACCAAAAATAATCATGTAATAGTCGAATTGTCGAAAAACCAGTTTCTTTGGAAAGCTCTTTTAACATTTTGAAGACTTTCCTGATATAATCAATTCCAGCTGAGATACCCATTGCAATAATTATTAATTTGTTCCATCAAAATTAGCCTCTGTAATATTTCTACTGGCAGTGTCGGTATTGTTGATGCTTTCGCGTTTGAACACCTTCATCACTGTCATAAAAATTATTTTTATATCCAAAGCCAGTGTCACATGGTCAACATACCAAACGTCCAGCTTAAACTTTTCACCCCATGTAAGGTTATTGCGGCCATTCACCTGCGCCCATCCGCTGATACCTGGACGCACATCATGCCTACGCATCTGTTCTGGGGTATACAAAGGCAGATACTGCTTCAAAAGAGGACGAGGCCCTATCAAGGCCATATCCCCTTTCAAAACATTAAACAACTGAGGCAATTCATCCAACGACATAGCACGAACAAACTTGCCCACCTTTGTAATACGCAGGAGGTCGGGGAGCAGATTACCGTCTGCACCTCTTTTTTCGTTCATCGTCTTGAACTTTATCACTTTGAATATTTTACCTTTGTAGCCAGGTCTTTCTTGCAAGAAGAAAACACCGGCCCCTTCGTTGGCAAAATAGAGCAGTACCATCACCAGCAAAATCAGTGGTGATATACAAATAATTGCCAACAAAGACAAGACAAAGTCAATAACTCTTTTTAAAAATCGCTTATACATGACCTCTTATTCGGTATAATCTTCTTTTCTGCCCCACAGCAAGGCAAATGGTTCTTCTTCCATTTCTTTCTTGAAATCCCTCAATTGATCCAAATAGGAATATTGAGGTTTGTAATTGAGTTCCGAGAATGTTTTTGTAACATCAAATGCGTTTTCCAACGGATCTGGTTTTTCGGGGCAGTAAATCACAGGGGATGGTTTATCCTTCGGTGAGAACACCTCGATGATACCCAAGATCTGTTCTTCAAGCGACACCTGCCATCCGTTACCCACATTGTAGCAACCACCTTCGCATTCACTTTCAACGCAGCATTTCACAAGACGGATAAAGTCCTTCACATAGACCATCTCCTTGGCTTTTTTGCAATTGCCCCATATCTCAATAGGAAGGCTCTTGCTGGCTCTATCCATCAACATACGATACGGCATCATGCGACGCTTGAAATCAGCGTAGTGGTACGGATTTGGATGATACTGGTAAATAGTGAAGAAACGCAACGCAAAGAATTTGATACCAAACTCAGCACGATAGTGTTCCATCAAATCAACAGCTGCATTTTTGGCAATGGTATAAACCGCATGATCGCCAGTCAACGGGAAATGACGAGGTGCATCGCTTGGAATAATACTTCCATTGTTGTGATACTTTGCCATATCAGAAGGTGTTTGTGGAAACACAATCTTTTTGCAATTCACCTTTTGCATCCACTCCAAAACATGCAATGTACCAATCGTGATTGACTCGAACATATCCTGGGGGTCAAAAGCGTAACGTGAGGGCAGCGTGCTTGCAAAATGGACCACTGCATAGACATCATCCTTCGGCAATACATCAAAAGACGCTCTGTCTTTAATATCTACGGAATAGTAAGGTATTCCTTTGGTGGCGTAGAAACCATTGTCGGATTGCCTGCGGCCAACAGCAATCACTTCATATCCCTGTTCTTTCAAATAAACAGCAGAATAGGCACCAATATTACCTGTGGCACCAAAAACAACTATACGTTTGTTCTCGTTCATATTATTTTGTATTAATGTTAAACTTCGTTTTATTTAACAGGCTAAGACCTCTTCATTATCTCGTCATAATAATCCAAAAGGCATTTTTGTACAAACCCTTGCTCAAACCGGTCCATAATCATCAGTCGAGCATTTTGTTTCATTTTCTCCCGCCATTCATTGTCCGTTATCATTTTTTCCATCGCCTTAAATAATTCGTCTTCATTTCTCGGTGGAATTATTGTTCCATTCTCTCCTTCAACAATGATTTCACGAGAGCCATTAATATCGGTCACTATACATGGCAAATCCATAGCGCCTGCTTCCAAAACAGTGTTTGGGAAACCCTCGCGATAGCTCGGAAACACAAAACAATCAGATGCTGCATAATATGCCAACAAATCATCTTTGTATTGAGGACCCACAGCCATTATTGCCGGGTTATTTTCAATTATACTCCTTGTGTGTTCTGAAACCGGATCAATTTCATCCTCAAATTTACCAACCAAAAACAGTCGTACATTTGGATGATTGGCCCGAACCTTTTCGAAAGCCTCACACATTTCATTTATACCCTTGTCCCGCACAATACGCCCCACAAACACAAAGGTAAACTTTTTTTCATCAACAATTCTTTCAGCTTTTTCAGTCACTTCGGGGCGTTTACTGAAACGCACCATATCCACACCATTTACATTGCCATATCCCAACACACGGATAGGTTTCTTTGTGATATGGTTATTTATCAAGTCACACTTAACCCCTTCTCCTTCTGGTATAATGTTGGTAGCACAAAAACAAGTAATTTTATCAGTAAACATCAAAAGCTTACGCTTAAAGCCCTTTTCGGTAGGCCAAACCAAACCAGTAAAAGTGTGCAGCCTAACAGGAACCCTAGACAACCACGCAGCCATCATACAAAGCAAACCAGCCTTTGGGGTCATACTGTGTACCATATAGGGCTTTTCTTTGCGAAAAACTTTAATCAGACGGAAGAGTGATTTTATGTCTTTAACAGGAGACATTCTACGATACATCTCAACTGGATGTGTTTTGATGTTGTATATTTCTGCCCTATCATCCATCTGTACACCTGGGGACGATAAGAGTTGCACATCGTATTCCTTTAACAATTGCGGCATCGTCCCATCAAAAAAAGAGAGAGACTCTGCAACGGTAGTGGCACGTATAATTGTTTTTTTCATAGACTATTTTTTTGAATTCCGCATTTTTTCGTACATCCTCAGAATACGTCTCGTGATACGAACTCCCAAAAAATTATTGACTTTTGAAACCATCCGCACTTTGGGGTTCATGGTATATTGTAAAACATTCTTATATTGGTACAATTCGGACAATACCTTTTTTTCCTTTATATTGTAGGTAAGCAAAATACTGTATTCGTATGCCAAAAATGATCTTAAGGCATTCTTGGCCTCCTCATTAAAGGATCGGCCATCAACCTTGCCTAATTCGCTCTTGAAAATACTAAACAGGTTATTAAAGCCTTTACTGCCACTAGTGTTAGTAATTGACCCACTCACATTTTGACGATAGCAATAGACATATTCGTTCACAAAGCAACATTTATCCGTACAATCAAGCATATTGATAAACCAAGGTATGTCTTCCGACAACTGTCCCTTTACAAAAAAGAGTTCGTTATCAATCAGGAAGTGTCGTTTCATGATTTTGAGACATGCGCTCATCGGGAATGTACCTGATTTAACCAATTCTATCATTGCGGCGTTCTTATCCACGCTCTGGTTTTCGATAATTGGAGAATACTCCACCCATTTTCGGAAACTATCACTATCAGGATAGTAATATTGACAATTGAAACCAACAAAATCACATTCTGGTTTATCCCCAACCACCGACATCAAGTTGTCGAGATTTGTCACATTTTTCCAAAAATCATCACCATCAATAAACACCACATAATCACCCGTGGCAACCTTTAAACCAGCATTGCGGGCATCGCTCAACCCCCCATTCTCTTTATGAACCACTTTAATCCTATCATCATCCGCCGCAAGGCTATCACACAGTGCAGGACAACCATCAGGCGACCCATCGTCCACAAGTATTATTTCAATATCCCTATAGGTCTGCGAAGAAATGCTTTCAACGCATTGAGGCAGATATTGCTCTACTTTATAAACCGGTATAATATATGATACTTTCATTATGCGAATACTAAATATAAGGGTTTTCTTCTACTATTTTGTTAACTACTATACCTTCTGAATTAATTGATTCAATGTCTTGCATGATTTGTTCTCTGGTAAGTCTTGAATTAAAATTCGCATAAAATATATCATGATTTGACACTTGTTTCTCTTTTGGTGGAAGTTTATGCCAATCACCATAGAGTTGACTTAAATACACATCATAATATGAAGGAACTCTAATAGTTAAACTCTCAAAAGGAACAACTATACTATTTTCGAATAGCTGTTTACAAAACACTTCCTTTTGTCTGTAAGGGCCACAAGTGGAAACAATCTTCTTCCCTTTAAGAAACCACTTTTCAATTTTTCTAACCAATTTCTTAATTAATAAACCTTTTCCTTTTAGTTCCTTTTCTTTATACAATCGGATTAATCTTCTATAAATAGCAGAATAGTAACTGCAAAACCTTGCAGACCCATTCATTCTATCAAGAGGGAAAACATCTATATAAACCCCCATTATTACAGACATATCTGAGAATGGGCATATTGACGAATGTAAATCACAGAATTTTGAAAACGGCTGATAATAATCTTTGTTATGCCAAGTTAATAATTCATAATCATTACTTGATATATCAACAAATATTTCCAGTAACTTATCATATGATTCACGTGGCATATAAACATCAATATCGTCATCCCACGGAATAAGGCCATGATGCCTAACTGCACCTATTACAGTACCATAGGCAGCGAAATATTCCAAATTATATTTTGCGCATAAATCCTGAAAAGATTTTAACAGCGATAATAGCCTTTGTTTATATTGTTCTTCCCAATTATCTGTTACTAATTGTATCATGACAAAAAATCAATTTTATGCCTTATATTATATAACTTATCTAACATTTTCAACCACTTAGTTCGAATTATTGTTTCAGCATAGTCTTCATTGACTTGCATACCCTTTAGTCCCATTTTTTCTCTTTCCAGAGGGTGCTCTATATACCAAATCATGGCATCATACAAAGCATTAACATCTCCCTTGGGCACTAACAATCCATTCACCCCATTTTCAATTAACATGGCAGCACCACCCGGGCTGCAATCGGTGCTAACACATGGAACCCCAATGGACATAGCTTCGAGCAAAGCGTTAGGAATGCCTTCAAAATCAGAAGATAAAACCAACATGGTGACTTGCTGAATGGCCGAAGCAACATCACTCGTCTTTCCCTTAAAATGTATTTGAGGACAATTTGATGCTCTTTCCTTCAATAATTGTTCATCACTTCCATCGCCATACAATTCAAGCGTATAATCCGGATACTTTTTAACAACTTGGGCAAAAGCATCAATGAGCAAATCCTGCCTTTTTTGTCTAATATCAAGCCGACCTACGGTAACAATTCGTTTTTCAACTCCTTCACTCCTATCCTTATTACGAGTCAATGGTGTAATAGTATTAGCAATCACACAACTTCTGTTGATAATTGCTTCAGAAAATGCTTTTTGTGCCATTGGTGTTTGAAAAACATACCAATCAGCCTGCTTAAACGCCCATGTACTAAGTTTACTAATAATGTTATCCCGACCTCCTTGTGAATGTTGGTAAGGGTCCCCTCTATGAGAAAAAACAATTTTAGTACTGGTACCCAGACAAGCAAAAGCCAATCTGAATTGAGAAGGTGACAAGAAACCAACTGCTAAATCAAACTTCTCTTTTTTGATAAACCGATGCAAATGATATACGGTTTTTACAATACCTTTTCCACCTCCCACAGTGCTTTCTAATTGAACATGGACATGTTTTACCGTGTCATATAGCTTTTGATTCACTGCCGAATCACGATATGTATAGAAAGTCACATCATGTCCACTCATGGCACATTGGTTTGCCACCCAAACCATTTGTTTGGATGCACCTCCGTAACCAATATTAGTGTTGAGAAATAATAACTTCATCCTACTATTATATTAAGCTACTAAAAAGCCGATCCCATTCTAATGCAATACTTGAAGGAGAGTATTTTATTGTTTTTTCTTTCGCTCTTTTGGCCATTTGCTTTGTTCCCTCTGGATGGGTTAATACATAATCTATTTGTTGGGCAAAAGAATCCACATCGCCTATAGGGGACAACAAACCACAACCATCTGACAACATCGCTTTTGTCCCACCAATGGGACAATCGGTGCAAACTAAAGGCATACCTACAGACATGGCCTCTAACATTGAATTAGAAATACCTTCATAATCAGATGTTGAAATAAAAACCGAAGCTTGTGACAACTTTGAATATACATTATCATCCACTCCTAATAAAAAAACCGAATCTGATAGATTGTTATCAAGGATATAGTTGTCAATTTCGGTTTTCAATGGCCCGTCACCATATATATGTAGTTTTATTTTAGAATACTTGTATCTAAGTTTGTTTACCACATCCACCATCATTTTCAGATTTTTTGCAGGATGCAACCTGCACGTGGTAATTAACAAACAATCTTCAAGCCTTCCTTCCCAATCACATGGCGATGTGAGAATTGGGTTGGGAATAATCATAGCCTTTCTATCGGGGATAAAAAAATACTTTCGTGCTTCAATCGTTTGAAAAACAGCTCTTTTGGAAAACCAAAAAGGAATAGAATAACGGATTCTCTTCATCAAAGAGCCCCCTCGCAAATACGGATTACTACGTTCAGATGCAATAACAGGATTTCCTAAAAATAAATTTGATACGACAACAGTATTCAGAACAGAATTTAAAAATGGAATAAGTATAATTTTGTTATACTTCTTTTTTTCCATTTTTAATTTATTCCGCAGTTTTAAAACACGAACCGTTTTCCCAACTTTATTTAGGCCCATTGTTTCAACTTCAGCTTTTTCTGGCAATTGAAATGCTATCTTCTCTCCAAACAATAGGAGAATTTTCACCTTGTAGCCCAAATTTAGCAACTCAAGGGCAAGTATTGAGACCACTCGTTCTGCCCCTCCCTTACTAAAATTAGGAAGAATAAAAACTATCTCACTGTTTTTCTTCATAAGTCGTTTTTAAAAATTGGTTTTCTTTAATATACCCAATAACCACACCTAAGAGAATAAAACTCGGGAAAAAATCCCAACCCCATAAGGTAAGATACAAGAACCAAAGTCCAACCAACCCGCCCATAATGCATAATGATAATTTAGTTTTCCTCTTCCAAAGCCTAAATACTCTTTTAAAAAGCCATAAGTGAAATAGAGCGAAAATGGCAAAACCGCAAATTCCATTTTCAACCAATTCAACCATGTATTCTGAGTGAATTCGAGATTCACCTATTCTCGCTTTTTCAAGACCTATTCCAAAAATAGGTTTTTCCAAAAACATTTGCCACCCGTAATAATAATGTGGTCCTCTGTCTCCTAAAAGAGATAATACTGCAGGCGCATCAGACGGTAAATCCATCATTTGTTGTTCTTCAAGTTTTTCCATCCTCACCATAACATAACTTTCTTTGATGTACTTTGTATAACCAAAGTAGAACAAAACAATAATGAGTGGCAATAAAAAGACATTTCTTGCACTTTTCATATTAAGACCCGACACTATCCAAAACAAGAAGAAAACAAAACCAGCAACAAAAGCTTTTCTAACCCCACACATTGCCAATAAAACAAACAACAATAAACACAGTATTAAAAATAATGGTGTTTTTATCAAATCCTTTTTATTTAACAAACATAAAACAAAAAAAGTCACACACACCGTATTTGCATATCGATTACCTAATAAATTACTTTCTCCAAGAGTTCTAAATAATAGATTTATATCAAAGAACATTCCTAATATCGTATAAGCAACAAAAGTAGCGAAACATATCCATAATGCACCATTTGAGTTATTCCTATACTCTATACACACAATCGACATTAGATTAAGTGGCACCCATAACTTGATAAAAATGTAAAAAATAGATTCCAAACCTATTATAGAAAAACTATGAAAACAATAATTTAAAAAAGAATATATAGCCCAAAGGAACCACAAAGCAATTGGTTTAGAATAATATAATTTAGATAGCCCTTCACGGTTGACAAGAGCCGAAACTATGGTTAATGCTAATAAACCATATCCGGTAAAGTCAATACTAAGCACAAACCATACTAGATATGTATAATTTAGAACAATAAATATATAAATGTAGTTATATATTTTTACAAATCGATTAGAACCCATGGTAAAAGACAGTTAAATCACATTATTTTTAAAATAACATTATTATTTGGGCAGTTTTATCCAACCACCCATTTTTTTATCCCATTCTTCCGGGTCAAATGGTGTCATACCACCCCAATGGCTATACGTCATCTCCCCAAAATACACTTGATCGTTCACCTCGTAAAAATCTACCCTGACATGGGGAATTCCTACTGAAAGTTTGGCGGCCAAGGCCTTCATCTCCTCAAACTTGATTGGTTTCTGTGGCGGCACTTTTGCATTCGGATGCCCATTGGTGAATGGTAAATGATTAAAATCCATATCAAAGAAGTCAAACTTGGTTTCTTCGCCTTCTGTTTGACGATCCGAGGCTATAAACATCACTTTGGGTTCACCATCGAAACAGAAAAACTTATAATCTCTAAGCTCACCAGCCTCCGGGTCTTCTTTGTATTCTTCTGCAATGATTCTTCTTGGTATATCCTTATAGGCTTTTTCCCTACTGAACACATAAAAATTGTGACTCAATCCTCTGTTTATTTTTTCTCTTGCCGACTTAATATCAAATGATGATTTATCTTTACAGATAACCACCCCGCCCGAATCGTGTGTACATTTCAATACAAATTGATTGGGCAACTTGTCAAAATCAATGTCATCAAACTTATCCCACACACCCAGCAACGGAATCACATATTCAGCCCCAATTGTATTTGTAATATACTCTTTAACCGCAAACTTGTCTGACAGCACCGTATCAATAGGTCTGCGGCCATAAAGCTTTAACCATTGCAATTTCTCGTTAAACGTCGTAGGATGCTTTAAGTGCAGCCACTTTCCCATCCTACAAAAATATTTCAAACGCAGATACAACTTGTCAGGGACAGGAATGGAGGTTGCAACCTTTTCAAGCAATGCTAAAGAATACACTCTAAATTTACTTGCTTCTTGCATATATTTGAGTTTTACAATTTCAAAAATTTGAATTACTAATTAATCCCGATAACAAAACATCCTTGTGTGCTTCACATTGAATATTAGCTCGTAATTTTTTTAATCTTGTACTATTAATGAATGAAGGTAATAGACCTTTTGAGAAAAGCCAAACAGAGATTTTTGATGAATAAGGAACCAAAAGGCTTTTTGCAATCAAAAAACCTTTAGAAGCCATCTGCTCAAAATGAAATTGCAACTGAGCATCATCATTAATAATTTGATTAAGGCGCTCAATAGATGCATAGAACTCATTATTATCTTTTAATATTTGAACTCCTGGTTTATTAACTGCACATTGTATATAAGGATAAAGTCTGAAACCGATTACATCTTCTAATTCCAATTCCAACAAAAAGCCTTTCTCCCATAATTCATCTGTATTATTGGTGTTTTTATCAAAACAAAAATTACCTAAACCATAAAAAATAGGTTTTCCTTGATATATCTCATAGCCACTATAACAATGTTGATGATGATTTACAACCGTATCCGCACCGTTCTCGATGAAGAAACGATATGTTTCTTTCATTCTTGGGGTAGGTAAGTTATATAATTCTGTGCCGCCATGAACAATGACAAGAATAAAATCTGCTTTTTGTTTTGCCTGTTTAATAGAATGGCATACACTAACAATGTTCAAAGGATTAGCCCCTCCTTTATTACCAGATGCGATTGACCATTCATTCTCACAAACATTAATTATTGCCAATACTTTCCCACAAATATTCTTGTATAGAGTTTTTTCAGCTTCACCTCGTGTTTTCCCACCACCAACATAATCTAATTCCCTTTCTATACAAGTATCAATAGTGTCTATTACACCCACGTTTCCATAATCACGAAAGTGGTTATTTGCCAAAGTCACACAATTAAACCCTGTATAAGCAATGCACTCCATTGCCTCTTTAGTACATTTTAAACTAGGTCCCGTCTTGTCTATTGGGTTTGCCTTATTCAAAACAACAGGTGATTCAAAATTGACTATGGCATAATCGACTGCTTGAACTATAGGTTTAACTTCTTCTAAACACTTGAAGTCTCCAGATTCAATTTGAGAAGACACTCGATGACGAGGAACAAAATCTCCAGCAACTAAGATTCTCATTTTCTTTTAAAAGTTTTTAATGCAATTTGCTTTAAATAAAGCATGGTGTTACGGTCGGAAGGGAACAACAGATATAGCGAAGCAAAATAAACTCCAATACACACAATTACCCAAACAAACGAAAGCACGATACCATCATTAGTATTCAATAACAGATAACCTACAACAGCCATAATTATTGAACAGATCACCTGTGGCAGAACATTAACCATCATCTTCCACGGTGATTGTTTAATAACGATGTAAACTGCAATCATATTTACTAAAACCAATTCAAGTCGAACCAGAGAACGCGTAATATACAAAGCTTCAAATCCGTATTTCCCTGAAATAATGATGGCAGGGATTAATACAACTATATGTAACGTTTGAACAACAACTGAAACCCGAGGTTTTCCAACAGATGGATAAACAGGAGAACAAAAACGTGAGAACACAATAGTAATAGCTTCCATCAAACCCCATAAGCCTAAAAAACTGGCTGCCTCCATCCATTGACTTCCAAGCATAACCTCTGTTATCAAATCTTTGAAAACAAAAATTCCAACCCCCATAGGCAATAGAATGAAACCGGTTATTTTTTGAAAACGTAAAAGTACACGTCTCATTTCAGGAAGGTCATTTTGCAATCGAGATAAAGATGGCATAATTACAGGTAATACTATCGCAGTAATTAAAGATACTATCTGCCCTACAATTGTAATAGATGTACGATACAAACCAAGGTAATAGCTGTTCAACATTTTGCCAATGAAGAAAATATCTGCATAAGATGTCGCCCAAACCAAAAGTGAATCTAAAATACTCCACAAACAGAAGGACATCATTTCTTTCAGTATCGAAAAACTATAGAACTTACGAGGTTTCCAGTTTGACTTGAAAGTAAGAAATACAGCATTGGCAATACTCATGGCTAAATTACCAAGTACAAGAGCCCAATAATTACGAAGCCATATAGCCAAAGGTATGGTAACAAAGATGGGGATTAGAATAGATACAAGTCTTCTCCAAAAGAGTGTTTTGAAATCCAATTCTCTTTTTAACAGAGCCATCTGAATACTACAGAAACCCGTTAGTGGTATTCCGGCACAAGAGACCACCAATACAAGTCCTAATCCAGGACTACCAACCAAAGAAGCTAATGGTTGACAGAAAACTGAGATAAGCCCCCAAATGGCAAAACTCAACACCAAATTCGACCAGAATGCCACATTGGTATGTTGATCACGTTCTGTATCATCTTTAAACTCGCGCTGTATCAAATACCTTTGAAAGCCAGCGTCCGAGAAAATATCTGCCAAAGAGATAATGATACTAAACGTAGCAACAACGCCGTATGCTTCTGGCGTGAGCAAACGCGCCATTACCATCGTCGTAATGGGGGTTATCAGCTTTGCAATTATTTCTGTCAAAGCCGACCATTTAGTAGCGTTTACAATTTTATTATTAATATTTTCAGCCATATCAAATCATCAAATCTGACTAAGAGTTAATTAAGCATTTTAAATCCTTAGAGTCTGCCGAGTTATACTATTTTGTATATCCGTCTGGATTTTGCCTTTGCCAATTCCAACTATCTCGCACCATTTCTTCAATACTATATTTGGCTTCCCAGGCAAGTTCTGCTTTAGCCTTTGCAGGATTGCAATAGCAAGTGGCAATATCGCCAGCACGACGAGGTTTGATGCTGTAAGGTATGTCAACCTTGTTAACTCGGATAAAGGCTTTAACCATATCCAACACACTATATCCGTGACCTGTTCCAATATTATATATGCCAATACCACATTTGCGGGCTATGGCTTGTAATGCGCAGACATGAGCATTGGCGAGGTCGCAAACGTGAATAAAGTCACGTACACCTGTGCCATCAGGGGTATCGTAATCATTACCAAACACGCCAAGTTCTTTGCGTTTACCTACTGCTACCTGAGTGATGTAAGGCATAAGATTATTCGGGATGCCATTAGGATTCTCCCCTATTCTCCCACTTGGATGCGCACCTACTGGATTGAAATAGCGCAATAGCACCACATTCCATCCTTGGTCAGCCTTTTGGATGTCCATCAGCACCTGTTCCAACATACTCTTTGTCCAACCGTAAGGGTTGGTGCATTGCCCCTTAGGGCAGTTTTCGGTGATAGGTATTTCAGCAGGGTCGCCATAGACAGTGGCACTTGAACTGAAAATAATGTTTTTGCAACCATGCTTGCGCATCACGTCAACAAGCGTGAGCGTGCCACCAATGTTGTTCTCGTAATATTCCCATGGTTTTTCCACGCTCTCACCTACAGCTTTGAGACCTGCAAAATGAATACAAGCGTCAAAGTTGTGTGCAGCAAAGACTTTTTCAAGCCCTTCACGGTCTCGTATGTCAACTTTATAGAAAGGTATTTCAGGATCTCCAATAATTTCAGCCACTCTTTGCAGAGCTACAGGATTGCTGTTGCATAGATTGTCCACCACAACGGCAGTGTGTCCTGCCTTGTAGAGTTCAATCAGGGTATGGGTTCCTATATATCCAGCTCCACCGGTAATAAGAATATTCATAATTATTGTTATTATTATTCTTTTACTTTTTCAAAGCGTGTCATCAGTAAAACTGTCTGTTTTGCAAGATAAACGACCTTCATTGATAATCTTCTGAAGAATGTTGGTTAAACGTTGCGAATACCAATTGATAAGTTATTAGTTGAAAGTTCTTTTTCTTCGTACTCCTTCAGCATCTGCACAATGGTTTTTTGGAGTTTGACGGCGCGGTCGGGTTCCAAGCCTTTGTCTTCCATGTCGTCGGAGAAGAGCAAGCGGGGACACATCCTGCCATCGACCTTCAGCGAGGCAAAGAGCAGGGCAAAATGGGCCACCATCTTCAGATAGAAGGCCGAAAATGCTGAAAGCTTGATGCCACATTGGCTCTCGATGCGCTGGCCGACCGTTTGGTGGCTGGCAAGGACATACTTGAAGCTGACTTTAACCTTTAACCGCTAACCGCTAACCTTTACAAAATCTTTTTATTAACGTTTTAAAACCAGTTAATATGAAGATCAAACTCATAAAACAACAAATCGTAGAGATCATTGCCGACCCTGAAATAGCTCAGGAGATTGGCATCAAGACCACCGACCCGTGGTAGGGCATCGTCCTGAAAGTGCTTGCTTATCTGATTGGCCTCTTGCTGGCCGGTGCTGTGACTACGAGTTGCGCCGCTACCGCCTGCGCCACGTTCATGGTCTAACAGTTCAAAGAGTTCAAGGTATTCAAAAATGAAACAGAGGTTGTCCTCCATTTTGCCAACGCACCCATCAAGGTGAACCCTTGGATGAACCAGCTCAGGTCGGAGTTCAGCAACATGCCATGAAGTGGCGATTACAAACGTCCGTCAACAATGCTGCGGTCGAGGGTACACTTCACGTCGAAGATGACGTGCTTGTCCTTCAGCAGGGCGGGAACATCGAGGCCTTCGAACTTCTTGTGAGCTACAGCGGCCACGCAAGCGTCAAACTTCTCGGTAGGCAGCTCGTTCACCACCTTGATGCCATACTCATGCTCCACGATGGCAGGGTTGGCCCAGGGGTCGTAAACGGTGATGTTGAGGTTGTATTCCTTCAGGGCCTTGTAGATGTCGATGACCTTGGTGTTGCGCACATCGGGGCAGTTCTCCTTGAAGGTGAAGCCCAGGATGAGGATGTTGCTGTTGAGCACCTGGATGCCTTTCTTCAGCATCAGCTTGATGGTTTCGGTGGCCACATACTCACCCATGCCGTCGTTCATGCGGCGACCGGCAAGGATAATCTCAGGATTGTAGCCATGACGCTGGGCACACTGAGCCAGATAGTAGGGGTCAACACCGATGCAGTGGCCACCCACCAGTCCCGGACGGAACGGCAGGAAGTTCCACTTGGTGCCGGCAGCTTCCAGCACGTCGAGGGTGTCAATACCCATCTTGTTGAAAATCTTCGAAAGCTCGTTGACGAAAGCGATGTTGATGTCGCGCTGGCTGTTCTCAATCACCTTGGCGGCTTCGGCCACCTTTATGGTAGGAGCCAAATGGGTGCCGGCAGTGATGACGCTGGCGTAAACCTCGTTCACATACTTGCCAATCTCGGGCGTGCTGCCAGAGGTCACCTTCTTGATATGCTCCACGGTGTGCTGCTTGTCGCCCGGGTTGATACGCTCGGGGCTGTAGCCGCCGTAGAAGTCCACATTGAACTTTAACCCTGAAACTTTTTCAACTACTGGTATGCACTCATCCTCGGTAACGCCAGGATATACTGTTGATTCATAAACCACCACGTCGCCTTTACCGATAACCTTACCGACGGTGGTGCTGGCACCCACGAGTGGAGTGAGGTCGGGATTGTTATCGTCGTCCACAGGGGTAGGCACAGCCACGATGTAGAAGTTGCAATCGCGAATCTTCTCGATGTCGCTGGTGCAGATGAAGCCGTGGTTCTTGATGGCATCCTGCAGGAGGTCGTCAGCCACTTCGAGGGTGGAGTCGTGACCAGCCATCAGGGCGTCGCAACGCTTCTGGTTCATGTCGAAACCGACAGTGGGATACTTGGTTGAAAATAGGCGAGCCAACGGCAGGCCAACGTAACCGAGACCGATTACACAAATCTTAGTGTCTTTCATCGTTTTATACTACTTAAATTATTCTTTATTCTTCAGAATTTTTGCAGGTATGCCACCTACAATACAGTTATCAGGAACATCTTTTGTGACCACAGCATTCGGTGCCACAAAAACATTGTTACCAATCGTTATTTTGCCAAATGCCTTTGCTCCAGGTGCGAAAGCCACATAATCACCAAGCGTGGGAACCGCATCTTGACCATTATCTCCTAACAAAACTCCAGCATTAAAACCGCAATAATTACCTACCTTATTGACATTCAACAGAATACCCCCCCCACCTGATAAATGCATGATTCTCAATCCATAACCACATTTGTTCAGAGGTATCTGTATATGATAACGGCTACCCAAAACAGCCCGTTTAATCTTATAATACAACAAAGGAATACGGCTTATGAACGATTTTTTCTCACTATAATATTCACAATGACGAAGCGCACGCAAGTAACGGTATGAACGGGCATTTTCCGAACCAATCAGAAAATGAATAATGTAATGCAAAAAGCCTTTTAATCCACAACGAAAGCCATTGCGTTTGGCATCTTCTTGCAAATAAAACCTGAGTTCTTTCCTTGTATTTATCATTGTGTCAGCAAATATTCGTTAGATTCGTACAATTCGTGTTCAATAACTATCAGAGATTTTCGCGGTACCACGAGATAGCCTCTGCGAGACCTTTGGCGAAATCATATTGAGGATCATATCCTAACAGTTTCCGGGCTTTGGAAATATCAGCGTTGGAATGCTTGATATCGCCCTTGCGGTCGGGACCAAAGATAGGCTCGATGTCCTTGCCCAATGCCTTGGTGAGGTCGTAATAGATGTCAATCAGATACTCACGACCACCGTAAGCCACATTGAAAGCCTCACCGCTGGCCTCGTCGGGAGCCAAGCAAGCCTTGAGATTGGCCTCAATCACATTCTCGATATAGGTGAAGTCGCGGCTCTGCTTGCCGTCACCATTGATGGTCGGCCGCTCGTTGTTAATCAACTGCTTTATGAACTTAGGAATCACGGCAGCATACGCGCCGTTCGGGTCTTGTCTGCGACCAAAGACATTGAAATAACGCAGTCCGATGGTCTTCAAACCATAATGTTTGGTATATTGCTTGGCCCATTCTTCGTCGGCGCGTTTGCTGAGAGCGTATGGGGATAACAGGTTACCCTCTACACCTTCTTTTTTAGGAAGATGGGCTTCATCACCGTAAACGGAAGAACTAGAGGCGTAAACGAATGTCTTGACTTTGTTTTGCCTTGCAGCCTCCATCATGTTCAAGGTGCCTTGAATATTGTTGGCGCAATAGAAAAGCGGCATCTCAATACTGCGAGGCACGCTACCCCACGCTGCTTGGTTGAGGACATAATCCACGCCCTCACAGGCTTTCATACAAGTGTCAAGGTCTTTAATGTCGCCCTTGATAAACTCATAATTCAGATTGTTGATGAACAAATCCACGTTGGCTTGTTTTCCGGTGCTTAGATCGTCCAAACAACGGACTTTGTAACCTAATTTCAAAATCGCCTCGCAAAGGTTGGAGCCGATGAAACCCGCACCACCAGTAACGAGGAACAAGGTGTCTTTTGGAAATTTAAGATGGGTGTACATATTTATATGTTATTTCATGTAAAAATCTTTATACCATTCAGCAAACTTTCTCAATCCCTCTCTTAGCGTAATCTTCGACACAAACACGAAGTCGCGCTCCAAGGCCAAAGCATCGGCTTAGGTCACTGGCACATCACCCGCTTGCATGTGAACAAGTTCTTCGTATACTTCAAAATCGTAATCCTGTGGCAACACACCTGCATGAAAGAGTTCCTCTTAGTTCACCACAATATCAAACTTATGCTCGGCAAAAAGGCGGTCAATGAGAGCTCTATCGGCAAGGTCTCCTTTGACGAATTGATAGTTGATAGACGACTGTTTTGCGTTTTTTTCTATCTCGCGCAATCTATATTCCTTCAACGATGGATCATAGTAGCTGTTGAGGATGTCTAGGCCTATGATAGTGCCTCTCTTCATCTCTTTCAATAGACGAAGAAATAAATTGGAACCAATAAAACCAGCAGAACCAGTAATAAAGATGGTTTGTGTTTTTTTTTCAACTAAAAGAATTCTTGCGAATAAAATTATTAAGAAAATTTATCTTCCTTTATACATATCCTCATAATACTTCTGATAATCACCGCTCGTCACATTATCCATCCACTCTTGGTTGACGAGGTACCAGCGCACGGTCTTCTCGATACCTTCCTCAAACTGCAGGCTCGGTTCCCAACCCAGTTCCTTTTGCAACTTGGTCGAGTCGATGGCATAACGCATATCGTGACCAGCGCGGTCGGTGACATAGGTAATCAAATCCATATCGGTGCCCTCGGGACGACCCAACAAACGATCAACGGTATTGATAACTACCTTGATGATATCGATGTTCTTCCACTCGTTGAAGCCACCGATGTTATAGGTTTCGGCCACCTTACCCTTATGGAAGATGAGGTCGATGGCGCGGGCATGGTCCTCCACATACAGCCAGTCGCGCACGTTCTCACCTTTGCCATACACAGGCAACGGCTTGCGGTGACGGATGTTGTTGATGAACAACGGGATCAGCTTCTCTGGGAACTGGTAGGGTCCATAATTGTTCGAGCAGTTGGTCACGATGGTAGGCATCCCGAAGGTATCATGGAAAGCCCTCACGAAGTGGTCACTGGCGGCCTTGGCGGCGCTGTAGGGGCCGTGGGGCATATATTTCAGGTCTTCGGTAAAGAACTGTTCGCCGTAGGCCAGGTGATGCTCACCGCTGGAAGCCTTGGTGGTGAAGGGAGGCTCGATACCCTCGGGGTGGGTCATCTCAAGCGCTCCATACACCTCATCTGTCGAGATGTGATAAAACCTCTTGCCTTCAAACTTCTCAGGCAAACTCTCCCAATAGGCCTTGGCAGCCTGAAGCAGCGAGAGCGTGCCCATCACGTTGGTCTGGGCGAAGGTAAAAGGATCTTTGATACTGCGGTCCACATGGCTCTCCGCTGCAAGGTGAATGATGCCGTCCACCTTCTCCTCTTGCATCAGTTTATAGATACCATCAAAATCACAGATGTCCATCTTCACAAACCGATAGTTAGGCTTGTCTTCGATGTCCTTGAGGTTGGCCAGGTTACCAGCATAGGTCAGCTTATCGAGGTTGATGATTTTATATTCAGGATATTTGTTCACGAAGAGGCGAACAACATGGCTGCCGATGAAACCGGCTCCGCCAGTGATGATTAGAGTTCTTTGGTAATTCATGGTTAATAAAACTAGATGAAACACGGGTCGCACAGAACGAGTTCCGATTGACCCGTGGCTTCGGGGATGGATAAAGTTTTTCGAATTGAGAATTGATAATTTACAATTGATAGTTTAGAGTTAAAAGTGATCTAAAGTGCCAAAGCTGTAGTAGAGCATAATAGTTCTTTATATGATGGATAATAGTACGATTTTGGTACGATTATACTACGAACTGAATTTGTTGCTGCCGCTATTAACGAATAATTATACGGACAATTAACGGCAATTATATGTTTCTTTTTCTTTCTTCAACGTTAATTATCGTATAATTCGACATTAATTTGGCGTTAATTCATTTACTTACCTAAACCCCTATCGCCGACAATTAACGAATAATTATACGGACAATTAACGGCAATTATATGTTTCTTTTTCTTTCTTCAACGTTAATTACCGTGTAATTCGACGTTAATTGGACATTAATTCATTTTCATGTTTGACGAGGTTCGAACAACGACAATTAACGAATAATTATACGGACAATTAACGGCAATTA
>JAEEGI010002150.1_pt1 | contig 48741 bp, 36 predicted proteins | sample 8958751 | NCBI WGS metagenome assembly JAEEGI01 (sample SAMN16246545, study PRJNA631951) | gut metagenome | biome: gut microbiome; feature: rumen; material: KS-attached | host: Bos | place: Iran: Karaj | collected 2018-10
AAAAACAAAGGAACCAGCGCTAGAATTAAAAGTTCTGGTTCTAAATATTAATCAGGGTTATAACATGAACCTGATGAGTGCGTGTAAGAAGCTAAATGATTATACTATCTATGTTGCTAAGATAAGAAAATATGTTAAAATGAATATAAAGTTAGAAGATGCAATCAACAAGGCGATTGATGAGTGCATCGATGAAAACGTGTTACGGGAGTATTTGTTAAAGCATAGAAATGAGGTATATGAAATGTGCATATTTGAATGTACCGATGAGGAGATAATCGACGCTATAAAAGAGAGTGAATATGATTTAGGTCATGAAGCTGGGAAGGTAGAAGGAATCGAAGAAGGGCATGAAATCGGTTTAAAAGAAGGAATCGAAGAAGGGCAGATAATGACATTAGTAAAACTTGTTCAAACTGGAATAATAACAGTTGAGCAGGCCGCTAATAATCTATCAATCTCAAAGGAAGAATTTGAAAAGATTCTCAATGAAAAAAATAGCTAGAAATATAAGTGAATAGTAGAATTGATACTGGAATAGGGTGGAGCTAAGCGTGTGCTTAGCTCCATTCAACGTTTATGTGATAACATCAACATTTTAGAAAACTATTAGATTTATAATTTTATTCTTTCTTTATACCAATTTTTTGAAATAAGTTATATAATAGATTTAATCCAATTAAAATTTATTCAATCAATTAGGGAGGCTTTTATGGCAAGAAAGAATTTTGGCGCAAAGCCACTTACACTTCCACAGCCTGTGTGGATTATTGCAACTTATGATGAAAATGGAGTCCCAAACGCAATGAATGCAGCTTGGGGCGGAATCAGTGAATCTAATGAGATTACACTTTGCCTTTCAGTAGGACATAAGACTTGCAAAAATTTTGAAAAGACAGGCGCTTTCACAATTAGCATGGCTGACGCAGCTCACGTTGCCGGCTGTGATTACGTAGGTATTTCTTCAGGAAATAAGACTGAAGATAAATTTTCAAAAGCAGGCTTCACAGCTACAAAGAGCGAATTAGTAAATGCTCCAATTATCAACGAACTCGCAGTGTGCCTTGAATGCAAGCTCAAGAGCTTCGACCATGATAGTTGCATCCTCAAGGGTGAAATTGTAAATGTAAGCGTTGACGAAGCAGCACTCACAGAGGACAAGGTCGACATTGCAAAGGTAGCACCAATCGCCTTTGATCCATTTAATAATGCATACCACGTGCTTGGTGAAAAGGTAGGAGATGCCTGGGGTTCAGGTAAGGAATTACTTTAGAAACTAGATAAACAATACATACTTTTATAATTAATAAAAATGTCGTGTCTGCATGATAAAATCAAGAGAAATTATCGTGTCTACACGACATTTTTTATGGAAATGATGTGTTTCTTCTTAAACATCAACATTTTAGAAAGAAAAAATGTCCATCAATCAACATTTTGGAAAGAAAAAATGTCCGTCAATCAACATTTTAGAAAGTTAAAATGTCCATGCATCAACATTTTAGAATATTATCCCATGAATTTATTATAAAATCATGGGATTTGAAAAAAGTAATAATTTTAATTCATAAGTAAAAACTTATAAACTGGAATAACCTCTATCGTCTTATTCCCCTCGGTTATAGTGCCTTCTTCATCGTGAGTCACAATTATAAGTCGCGATACATTTTCAGATTTATCCATAAAATCAAAAAGGTTCTTAGTTTCTCGCTCGTAAGCGGATTCTAGGTTATAGCAAACCTGCACCCCGCACTGCTTTTGAGGAAGGTAAAAATCCACGTCAATGCCAGTTTTACTTGACTTAAAGTAATAGACATCCTCCCCGTAGAGGCGCTTTAAATGGCAAGCAACCACATTTTCAAGAAGGGCGGAAGCCTTGTCTACCAGGAAGAGATTGAGCAGGCCATTATCATAGAAGTAAAATCTTGGAGTGCTCTCCTTCTTTGAAAACTTATTCACATAATTTCTTGTTCTAAACAGTAAAAATGCGCTCTCTGCGTAACTTGTGTACTCAATCATGGAATCTGTCGAGGTCTTTATGCCAGTTGCCTTAATGTTGCCGGCAAGCTTGTTAAAGCTGATTTCGTGCATGACAGTTTCTGCGATTTTCTTAACCATAAGGCGGAGGGCAGTTTGATTCTTGATATTTTCACGTTCGGAAATGTCCCCAAGAAGCACCTTTTCGTAAACGCTCTTGATATATTCTCTTTTGTCTAGCAAATGTTGTGCTTCTGCAAAGCCTCCGAAATTGATATAGTTACTAGTCGCATTCTTAATCTTGGCAAGTTTAGAACTAGTTAAAAGTGCCTTGTTGGAGTGGTCGATTTCTAAATAGTCAAGGACCTCAGCTAGGGAAAAAGGCATAATCATCTTAGATAAATAGCGGCCTCCAAGGACTTTTTCCATCTCAGAACTTAGCATCTTGGCGTTGCTGCCAGTAATGTAGACATGCTTTTTCTGGTCGGCCATTCGTCTTGCAAAATGTTCCCAGCCATCAACAATCTGTATCTCGTCAAAGAAGTAGTAGATTTCCTTGCCTTCGGCCAGTTCATAGGCTACTTCCACAATGTCGTTAAAATCTTCCTTTTGAAAACCGAACAATCTATCATCCTCGAAATTGACATAAATAATCTGAGACCAGTCAACACCTGATTTAATAAGATCTTTTGCAATCTTATAAAGTAAGGTGGATTTTCCAGCACGACGAAGTCCCACCAAAATATAATTCATATTTTTTTCGAAACGGTAGTTTCTGTCTATAATAGTGCTTTCTTCAATGACTTCTAGTTGCTCTAGAATCACTTGTTTAATTATATTTTTATTCATAATAACATCACCTCTTATATATTATTTTATCGTCTATACACGATAAAATCAAGTAAAATTATCGTCTCTACACGATAAAATTAAGCAAAATTATCGTCTTTACACGACAAAATCACATAAAATTATCGTATCTACACGATAAAAATAAAGAAATTTATCGTGCACACACGATGAAAATTTCTGCAATACATTTTCAAAATTCAGTTTCTATTATCTTTTTTCTATGATATAATTTTAAATGTCCGCGACAGAAAAACATTTGTCCGCAATATTTTTAAAACATAACCCAAAGCTTTATGGCGGCTTTAGGAATGTAGGAAGGAAGTAAGAAAATGAGTGACATGAATATTGTTTGTTTAGACCTTGAGGGTGTACTTGTTCCTGAGATTTGGATCGCATTTGCAAAGGAAACAAATATCCCTGAACTAGAGAGAACAACAAGAGACGAACCAGATTATGACAAGCTAATGAAGTATAGAATTGGCATCTTAAAGGAGCATGGCCTTGGCCTTAAGGAAATCCAGGAAACAATCGCTAAGATTGATCCACTTCCAGGTGCTAAGAAGTTCCTTGATGACCTTAGAGAACTCACACAGGTTATTATTATTAGCGATACATTTACACAGTTTGCAAAGCCTCTTATGGAGAAGCTTGGTTTACCTACAATTTTCTGTAATACTCTTGAAGTAGCAGAAAATGGTGAAATCACAGGCTTTAAGATGCGTTGCGAACAGTCAAAGCTCTCAACAGTTAAGGCTTTACAGTCAGTTGGCTTTGAAACAATCGCTTCAGGTGACAGCCACAACGATTTAGGCATGATTAAGGCATCTAAGGCAGGTTTCCTCTTTAGATCTACAGATGCAATCAAGGCTGAATACCCAGAACTTCAGGCTTTCGAGGAATATGATGATTTATACGAAGCAATCAAGAAAGCTCTTTAATTTTCATTAAATTTTTGTATAATAGAATTATAGACCACAGCATTAATGCATACAGCTAGTGCTGTGGGATTTTTGTATTTACGAATTTATTCACTTAAATAAAAGGGGGAGGAAATCATGATAAAAGTAGCAATAATAGGTTTAGGTCACATGGGTAAGCGCTATGCCAAGATGATTTTAAGCGGGGAAATAAAAACTTTATCTTTGGCTTGTGTCTGCACAAGATCGGGTCAGGCTGCGCAGTGGCTTAATGAGAACTGTGATGGCGTTGTAGATAAAGGCGAGGTCAAGCTCTACCGTAACGAGAATGAGCTTTATGAAAATGCAATGACAGCCTTCGATGCCATCATAATCACAACACCTCACAAGCTCCATCCAGATACAGCAATTAGAGCCTTTAGAGCCGGTAAACACGTGCTTTGTGAGAAACCAGCGGGAATTGATGTCATAAGTGCAAGACAGATGTATTCTGAAAGTAAGTTTGCAGATGTGGTTTACGAACTCATTTTCCATCAAAGAACATATTCACGTTTTATAAAGCTTAAGCAAATGATAGACAGTGGTGAAATTGGTCGCATCCAGGCTGTTAGACAAATCGATACAGGCTACTATAGAACTAGATCTTATCATGCGTCTGGCGAGTGGAGAAGCAGCTGGCAAGGCGAGGGTGGTGGTGCTCTTATTAATCAGGGCCAGCACCTACTTGATATGTGGCAGTGGCTTTTTGGTATGCCTCAGGAAGTTGGTGCCTTCATCAACTGGGGTAAATACAACGACTTTATCGTTGATGACGAGGCAATTATTAATTTTAATTATGAAAATGGTATGACAGGCGTTTTTATTCTCTCAACAGGTGAGGCTCACAAAGAAAGATACATTGAAATTAGCGGAACTAAGGGCCATATAAGAATTGATGATGACAAGCTAAGAATTTGGCGCTTCTCAAGGGATCTTGAGGAGTATTCTAAAAATGCAACTTGCTCCTCAACTCAGGAATTATCTGAAGACTACGAAGAGATAGATTTAGTATCAGAAACTGGTGACGAGCCATACCGCAAGGTGCTAGAAAATTTTGGCGAGACAGTTATTGCAAGAATTAATAAGGCTCATAGCACAGCGAATCAAGAAACTGATGCAAAGGAAGATATGGCTATAACTAACGGTCAAGATGGCATCAATACTTTAGAGCTTACCTGCGGCGCCTACCTCTCAGCCTTTAAAGGCAAGAAGGTACGCATCCCAGTAAATGGCGAAGAATATAGAGATTTCCTAGATGAGATGAAACATAACGAGTCCGAGGTTTTGGGCTAGAGAAAGATTTGTGGGATTTAGGAAGCTCTAGACAAGTAAGATGGTTTAGAGATTTCAGAAACTAAAGAAATAAGCGGATTTAAGCGGTAGAATGAGCAATCATTTTGCCGCTTTTGTTGTTGACATGGTTTATGGTCCGCTTTTGTTTTTTTTAATCCAGTATTTTTCTCCGTGTGTGCCTATTCTCACCATCAATCCGGGAAACAGCCACATCCCGCATTAAAATTAAGCAAGTTGGAAACATCGGAAATTTCTCCTTTGTGCCTGTAATTTAGTGATACCTGAAGAATAGTCAACAGATTTCCGGAATTAACAGAAGAAATCAAAAACCTTTGTGACTTTTCTTGAGTGTTGACGTGGAAAAAGCACAGAACTAGTGAGACGCCATGGAAGAAATCAAAATTTGTGTGGCTAAAAGAAGAGATATCCTCCCTTATAGCCAAAAATCTCCTAGGAAACAAAGAAATCTTATAAGTAGCCAGTGGCTATAAATTAAGCATACAAGTAAAAAAGTCAAAATTCCCCCTGCAAATCCTCCAATAAAAACATAATTCTCCCTACAAATCCTCCAATAGAATCCCAATTTTCCCCAAACAGCCTACTATCGACAAAAAAATAATACCAACACTAAAAAAACTCTATTCAAATAATTTTATTTATGATATACTTACTTAAAGAGATTTTTGTAAAATTATATATAGGGGAGGTACATTATATGAAGGGTAATGTATTAGTTGGCCAATCTGGTGGCCCTACAGCCGTTATCAATTCTAGTCTTGCTGGGGTTTTCAAGACTGCAATGGATAGAGGATTTAATAAGGTATATGGTATGCGTTATGGAATTCAAGGTTTCCTTGATGAGCAGTATGTTGACATGTCAAAATACGTAAAGAACGAACTCGACTTAGAATTATTAAAGAGAACACCATCAGCATTCCTTGGAACTTGTCGTTATAAGTTACCAGCTATTCACGAAGATAAAGAGGTTTATGAAAAAATTTTCCATCTACTAGATAAGATGGATATTGAAGTATTAATCTATATCGGCGGTAACGACTCAATGGATACAATTCAGAAGCTATCTGATTACGCAATCCTTACAGGAGCTAAGCAAAGATTCATTGGTTGTCCAAAGACAATTGATAATGACCTTGCACTTACAGATCACACTCCAGGTTACGGCAGTGCTGCTAAGTACATTGGCACATCTACAAAGGAAGTAATTCGTGACTGTCTTGGTTTCTCTTATAAGAAGAAAAATGTAACAGTTATTGAAGTTATGGGACGAAACGCAGGTTGGCTTACAGGTGCAACAGCACTTTCAAAGGCTGAAGATTGCGACGGTCCAGACTTGATTTACTTACCAGAGATTCCATTTGATATTGAAAAGTTTACTAAGAAGGTAGAAACACTTTTGAAGAAAAAGGACATTGTAGTAGCGGCAGTATCAGAAGGTATCAAGAATAAAGAAGGAAAATATATTTGTGAGTTCTCAGCAGGCTCTTCAACTAAAGATGCATTTGGCCATATCCAAATGACAGGAACAGCTGCTTATCTTGCAAATTATATTCATGAAAAGTTAGGCTGCAAGACACGTTCTGTAGAGTTTTCTACATTACAGCGTTCAGCTTCACATCTTGCAAGCCGAATTGACATCAACGAAGCTTTCATGGTTGGTGGTGCAGCAATTAAGGCTGCAGATGAAGGCTTATCAGGAATGATGGTAGTTATTGATAGATTATCAGATGATCCATACCAGTCTACAACTGGTGTTTATGATGTTCATAGAATCGCCAACGGCGAAAAGGTTGTACCACGTGAGTGGATCAACAAGGATGGAGACTACGTTACAGATGAATTTGTAAGTTATCTAAAGCCATTAATTCAGGGTGACTATACTCCTATGATGGTAGACGGTCTTCCAAGACATTTAACAATGAATACCAAAGGCTACAAGGATCTCTACAAGGTATTCAATGAATAAGCTAACTATCTATCTTTCTTAATTATTGAGGCGGTGGGAAATTTCCTACTGCCTCATTTTTGTTTTTAATTATTCGTGTTTGTAGAGGCTTCAAACTTTTTGATTTGTATTTTTTTAAAAATGTGTCAGAGAAAGGTATGTCTTTTTTTATTTCGTCAGATAGATGATATCATTTATCTGACGAAAAGAAATAACAACACATTTTTATGCAACCCCGCCGAACCGATACCCGGATTTTATGCAACCCCGCCGAACCGACACCCGGATTTTATGCAAAAACCGACAAAAACATACTCAGATTTTGTTTTTATAAGCATAATGAAAAACCATCTGATTACCATCTGATTTTTGTTTTGTCAGATAAAATGTATCATCTATCTGACGAAAAGAAAAAATAATATATATTTCTGCGACCTCAGATTCTAAAGCCACCATCCAAGTCATAAAAGAAGGCACATGGTTAATTTCTACCATGTGCCGGATTTACATTCATTTTAAAAATTCTATCGCAATCTTATTCTCTAGTACAATCTTATTCTCTAGTACATTCACCATTACTAGCAATTACTTCTTTATACCAATCAAAAGACTTCTTAGGGAATCTAGCTAATTCGCCCTTTCCCTCATCATCCTTATCAACATAGATAAAGCCGTAACGCTTGCTCATTTCACCAGTTGAAGCTGAAACTAAATCGATACAACCCCAAGGAGTGTAACCAAGAAGTTCAACGCCATCAATTTCCACAGCCTTCATAAGTTCCTGAACATGAGCCTTAAGATATGCAATTCTGTAATCATCATTAACGCTAGCCTTGCCAGCTTTAACAGCTTCTCTAAATTCTTCAGTTCCTGGAGTAAGCTCTTTGCCAGTTTCTGTATTAATAACGGTATCTTTAGCACCAAGTCCATTTTCTACAATAAACATAGGCTTCTGGTATCTGTCATAAATGCTGTTAAGTGTGATTCGAAGACCAACTGGGTCAATCTGCCAGCCCCATTCAGAAGCCTTAAGATGTGGATTCTTTAGAGTTGCAAATACATTTCCAGCAGTCTTATCTGTTAATTCTGGATTAGCACTTGTAAGGCGAGAAGAGTAGTAACTAAAGGAAATGTAATCAACAGTATTCTCTCTTAAAAGCTTATCATCTTCAACTGTCATATCAAGGTTAATGCCCTCACGCTCAAAGAACTTAAGAGCGTAGCTTGGATAGTAACCACGAGACTGAACGTCGATGAAGAAATAATTTTCTCTATCCTTAAGAATTGAATCCATAACATCATCAGGATCGCAGCTATATGGATAGTAATTTCCGGCAGCAAGCATACAACCAATCATGAAATCAGGGTTAATGCTATGTGCAAGCTTTGTAGCTGCAGCGGAAGCAACAAGCTCATAATGGGCAGCCTGATACTTGATGAGAGTTTCATTTTCACCCTCCTTAAAAGAAAGGCCAGCGCCCATGAATGGAAGATGAAGAATCATGTTGATTTCGTTAAAGGTAATCCAGTATTTAACCTTATTCTTGAATCTTGTGAAAATAGCTTCGCAATAAGCCAAGTATCTATCAATCATTTGACGACTCTTCCAACCACCAAACTTTTCCAAAAGACCGATTGGCGCATCAAAATGGCAGATAGTAACAACTGGCTCGATGCCATTTTTAAGCATCTCGTCAATGATTTCGTCATAGAATTTAAGGCCTTCCTCGCAAGGTGCATTTTCATCACCATTAGGGAAAATTCTAGACCATGACATTGAAAAACGGTAGCACTTAAAGCCCATCTTAGCGAAAAGGCGGATGTCCTCGATGTAGTGATCATACATATCGATGGCCTCTCTGCCTGGATAAAAACTATCAGCCGGTAAATCCTTATATGATAGCTTGCCAAGAGCAACTGGGAATCTGTTCTTGCCAGCAGGAACCACATCAACTAAAGCAAGGCCGCGGCCTCCTTTGTTATAACCACCTTCGCACTGATTTGCAGCTGTTGCGCCACCCCATAAAAAGTCCTTTTGTAACATAAAAAACCTCCAAAATTCATTGTTTATTATCTATTATTTATTGTAATAACACCCTATTATTTAATTTAGCACATAAATATTAACACAATGTGAATTCTAGATAATATTTTAACACACTTTTGTATGGATGTATATTGTCAAGACACGCTCGCAAGTCTAGCGCCGGATTCTTGTATTTATTTAATATTGTTAGTATAATGTAGTTAGTAATTTGTTTTTGTGAAAATGTATATAGTGCTAAAATTCAGAGAAAGCCGTAGGCTTATTAAAGCACGCTAAATTTACTATAAAGGGGATAAATATGGATAATAATTGGTTTAAGAACATGGCTTTTTATCAGATATGGATTCGTTCTTTTGCAGATGGCAACGGGGATGGAATTGGAGATTTATATGGCGTTTATGACAAGCTAGAATATATCAAGTCTTTAGGAATTGATGGAATTTGGTTTTCGCCAATTTATCCATCGCCAAATGCAGATTATGGCTATGATGTTTCAGACTATAAGGACATTCATCCAGACTACGGGGATTTAGAGCAGTTTAAAAAAGTCTTAAATAAAGCTCATGAACTAGGCATGAAGGTCATAATGGATTTAGTAATTAATCACACATCTGATGAACATTTTTGGTTTAAGGAAAGTTGCAAGGGTGGAGAAGACAACCCTTATAAGGATTACTATATTTGGCGTGACGGAAAAATTGATAAAAATGGACATAAAAAACTTCCTAATAATTGGAATTCGCTTTTTGAAGGGAAAGCTTGGGAATATAACGAAGAAAGAGGTCAGTACTATTTACATTTTTTTGCCAAGAAACAGCCTGATCTAAATATGGATAATCCAAGGGTTCGTGAGGAAATTAAGGATATTATGCGCTTTTGGCTTGATTTAGGAGTGGATGGATTTAGAGAAGATTCCATTGCTTTTATATCAAAAGTGGAGGGACTTCCTAATGGATACCCTGAACTTCCAATGATTAATGGTCTTCGCTACACTCAGCATGGCCCACATATTCATGAGTATATGAAGGAATTTAGAGAAGTCTGCGAGGATTACGATTGCTTCCAAATGGGTGAGATGCCAATGACAGGCCCAGATAAGGCAATGCCTTATTTAACTGGGGATACGAAGTCTTTAGATATGGTAATTACCTTTGATTACATGAATGCTGACAATTTCCTCTCGGATTTTATTAGACGACCATTTAATGTGGTGAAATACAAGAGGGCCTTTTCTAAGTGGCAGTACGCCATGAATGGCAAATCTTGGAATTGTGTGTATATTGAAAATCACGATCATCCAAGGGTTGTTAGTAGATATGGTAGTGAGAAGATGTGGAGGGAGAGTGCTACAAGTTTAGCTGCTAGTTACATTTTCCTTCAAGGATGCCCTTTTATTTATCAAGGACAGGAAATTGGAATGACTAACCTCCGCTTAAATTCCATCGATAAGTATGAGGATATTTCCTCTAAAAATGCATACATGACCTTCCATACTAAGAAGTCAAAATCCCAGCGTCTTTACTATATTGGCGAAGGTTCAAGGGATTCCGCTAGAACACCAATGCAGTGGTCTGATGGAAAATATGCTGGCTTCTCTACGGTGAAACCTTGGTTTTACTTAAATCCTAACTATAAGAAGATAAATGTGAAAGCCCAGGAAGAGGATGAAAAGAGTATTTTAAATTTCTATAGAAAAGCCCTTAAATTAAGGAAAGATAGCGACGCACTTATATGGGGTGACTACAAGGAATATTTTCCTAAGGATAAAAATGTATATACTTATGAAAGAACATTATCTTCAGAAAAGTTTTTAATAATCTGCAATTTAAAAGGGAAACATATAAGCTATAAAATGCCAGAAGAATATGTAGGCTTAAAGGGCGAGCTTAAACTTAGTAATTACGAGGATGGACACAGATTAGATATTCTAAGGCCCTATGAATGTAGAGTTTATAAGTATGAGTAATAAACTAACAGAGATGAAAATTGCATGTAAAACAATTTTCATCTCTTTATTTTAGTTTATATTTATTAATAATAATGAATCTTCTTCAATTTTCTCAAAATCTTCCTTCATATAATTAACATTGGTCCATTTAAAGGAAATTGATTGGCAATTATCTGAAATCTCAATCTTAAAAATTTGTAGATCAGATGAGGGACCTTCTGGGACAACCCCTTTAATGTAACATTCTTCTATGTCAGTATTTATGACTTTATAGTCATTAGAGTCAGAGATTATCCAAGTGTTAATTACGTACATGGTAGGTAAAACAACAGTAAGGGTGTTATTTTTAAGGCTTTCGCGGGAAATGTTAACTTCGTATTTTTTTTGATCAAAATGATTTAAAGAGATATCACCAATAGTGTAGACAGTTTTATTAATTATAAGACAGTTTGCTTTTGGATAACCCTTCTCATTTCTTGGGAAGATTGAGCTATATTTAACCGAAGTAGAACAAGCAGTTATACTTAATATCATTGCTATAATAGATAGCTTTAGAAGTATCTTGTGTAAATCCATGATCTTGATTTCCCTCCTAGCTCATATGAAAAATTCCCATTAGCATTTAATGAAACACTACTGTGTCTACCACCATTTGGTTCTAATAAAATAAGTATCTTATTAGAACTATTCCAATATTCATAACCGATTAATCCAACAGAATGTTTTGTTAAACCTAAATGCATGGGTTTGTTATTATTAATATTGTTTTTAATTTGTGTAAAACTTATAGGTCCTGTTTGTTTAGGATAAAGATTCCAATGGTTATATGCTTTTTTAATTTCTGTCCATGTTCCACCATTATCCCAATTATCTCCATAAACATATTTGGAAACATCTAGGCAGGATAAATTTGTATTTTTATAATAATTAATTAGAGCTGCACATGTAGCTGCCCAACAAGTGTCATCAACTTGACTTACCCCTTTAACATTAATGGTTTTATATGATGACGGACGATCTATACCTGTTAAATTGTAACGTTGAGGTTGATAGGTAACATTTAATTTATTAAGCAAATCGTTATAATTAAGCAATGAAGTATTATTATAGTCGAACGATGAGTTTTTAACAGTGTTTATATCTAAAAAATTGATATTATCAAACATACTGTAAATTTTAATTAATTGTGTTTCATTATAAGCATATAGATTAATACCATCTGAAATAAATGCATAATTTCCACTGTAATCTGAAACGAATTGATTTAATTCCTTAGAAAAAGAAATAGACATTGATGCTGAAAAGGAAGTATCATAATTTATTTCCAATATAGCTTCGATTTTTTTATCCATATTAGAAATAATTGGATAACAAGCATTATAGTTATCGTTGGTAACATTGAAAACTGTAAATGGATGTCCAAGATAATAATTTGAAATAGAATGTTTTAAATCTCCAGTTTTTATTAATACATTTAAATGTTGTAAATAAACTTCTTTTGCATAATCGTCATAATCAGACGATATAGATAAGCTACTTACGTTCAAATTATTATAGGTTTCAGCTTTTGTTGTACGAGAATTAAAAAATACAATAATAATAACTAATAATGATAAAAAAGTAAAAAGTTTAATTTTTTTCATAATATCCTCCTTTTTAAATAAAAATATATTATAATTTATTTTAACATATATAATATTAGATGTAAATAAATTTAATAAAAAGTATAATGTTTTTCAAATCTAAGGCCCTATGAATGCAGAGTTTATAACTATAAGTAAATGTGCTATAATCATGGGGCAAAAACATTTATTTATATAAAGGCAGGAGAATATATGTCAGAAGTTATCGAGAAATTTTTAAGATATGTTAGTGTTCACACTACATCAGATGATGAAAGCCAGACAAGCCCTAGTACAGCTAGACAGTTTGATCTTGCTAGAATGTTACAAAAGGAAATGCTTGAGATGGGTATCGAGGATGCTTATCTTGATGAGAAGTATTGCTATGTTTACGGTCACATCCCAGCTAATGACCCAGAGAATACTAAGACTCTTGGTTTTATTTCACACATGGATACAGCACCAGATGCTAGTGGTAAGGATGTTAAGCCAAGAACAATTGAAAACTATGATGGAAGCGAAATCATTTTAAATAAGGAAAAGGACATTAAGATGAGTCCAGTAGATTTTCCAGAATTACTTGATTACAAGGGAAAGTCACTTATAGTTACAGATGGTACAACACTACTTGGTTCTGATGATAAGTCAGGTATTGCAGAAATCATGACAATGGCTAGCGAAATCATCAATCATCCAGAAAGAAAGCATGGTAGAATTGCTATTGCCTTCACACCAGATGAAGAAATCGGTGTTGGTACAGCACACTTTGACTTAGAAAGATTCGGTGCAGATTTTGCATATACAGTTGATGGTGGTGCTCTTGGAGAAATCGAGTTTGAAAACTTCAACGCTGCAGCTGCAGTAATTAAGGTGGCTGGTAGAAATGTTCATCCAGGTGAAGCTAAGAACAAGATGGTTAACGCAGCTTCAATTGCTATGGAATTTGAGAAAATGTTACCTCAGAATGAAAAGCCAGAATACACAGAAGGTTACGAAGGCTTCATTCATCTTATTAGCATGGAGGGTAACACAAGCGAAGCTAAGTTACAGTATATTGTAAGAGATCATGATAGAGCTAAGTTTGAAGCTAAGAAGGAATTACTTAAGTCAGTTGCAAGCTTCTTAAATCAGAAGTACGGCGAAGGCAGAGTAACAGCTGATATTTCAGATACATACTACAACATGAGAGAAAAGGTTGAGCCAGATTATATGTTCTTAGTAGATGGTGCAGTTGAAGCTTTCAAGAAGTTAGATGTAGTGCCTAAGGTAGTTCCAATTCGTGGTGGTACAGATGGTGCAGCACTTTCATATAAGGGCTTACCTTGTCCAAACCTTTGTGCAGGAGGTCATAACTTCCATGGTATTTATGAATATGTATGCGTAGAATCTATGGAAAAGATTACAGAGATGCTTGTTTTACTTGCTTGCTGTAATTTTGCTAAATAAGAGATTGTTATTATAATAAATTTGAAAAAAGAGACAAAATTGATATGATCCCCCTTAAGTAGATTTGGTTATTTATCTTGTCTACTTGACAGGGAGCATATTGGTTTGTCTTTTTTTTAATAAAATAAATTATAATAGTTGACATAGCTCTTTAAATAGTTTAAACTTACTTTTGTTAGTACTAACAAACGATTAAATAAGGAGATAAAATACATGAAGAGAAGAGTAATAAGTGGAATATTTGATTTGATATATTTATCAATTCTAGTTTTTATGTTTATAGCAAATAAAAAACATATTATCTTATCACATAGAGCTGTTGGGCTATTGATGCTTTTACTTGTGTTTGTAGTTGTTGTAAGAATATGTTTAGATAAAGAAAAAGAAATTAAGAAAAAAGTCATAGAATCAATTGCATATTTGTTATTTGCAGTTATTGTTTTTGCACTTGTTATATGGCTTTTTTAAGGAAAATTTGTAAGATAAAGATAATAGAAATATAGAAACCGGATTTAGATTTGAAAATCTAAATTCGGTTTTTTGTTTAAACTGAGATTAACTGGAAGAATACTATTAAATTTGTTACAATGTTTAATAAAAAAAGAATAAATGCTCTTTTATCTTAAAAATAATATGATATGATATCATAATATATATAAGGAGTGATATAATGGCTAAAGAAGCAAAGACAAACGCTATGCGTTTTTTGGAAAAAAATAAAATTGCATATACAGAAGAGACCTATGATGCTAAGGAATTTACAGATGGTGTACATTCAGCCGAGATTCTAGGTCATGACCCAGATAGAAGTTTTAAGACTTTAGTTGCTGTTGGAAAGTCAGGAGAACACTATGTTTTTGTGATTCCAGTAGCACTAGAAGTAAATTTTAAGAAGGCCGCTAAAGCTGTGGGTGAGAAGAATGTAGAGTTAATTCACGTTAAAGATTTAACTGCACTTACAGGTTATATTAGAGGTGGCTGTAGCCCACTTGGTATGAAGAAAAATTTTAAAACTGTAATCCATAGTAGTTGCTTAGATTACGATAAAATCTATATTAGCGGTGGTCGAGTAGGCTTAACACTTGAGCTAGATCCTAAGGATTTAGTAAAGGTAATAAGAGCCGAAGTTACTGATATTGTAATGGATTAATTTTAGATTATAGAAAGGTTTACAAGATGACATATTTTACATGGTTTTTTCTTGATAAAGAGAAAGATATTATCGTAAATCTGTATAAAGATTTAGATAGAATCTACTACATTTTAAAAACACCAAATCACGCATCTGGTAACTTAATTCGTAATATTGCCAAGATTTGTGATTTGGACTTATCTAAGGATGAGGACGATATGCTCATTATAAAGGGCGAGGTTCCTTGCTTTATTGATGGAAACAATCAGGAGAATTACATTTTCAAATTCGGAGAAACTGAGATTGCGCGAATCTTTCCCGATGGAAGTGTTGAAGTTAAGGCCACAATACCTGCAATTGCTAAGACTTTACTTAGTCAGTCAAAGGAGGCTCTACTTCCACTAGATAAGACACTTTTTGAGACTTTTATTCGTAAGGATTTAAAATTTAGAGCAGACCTTCATACTCACATGAACGGTAATTTAACAGGTGATGTGCTAATTGCCTTAGGTATTGCTCATCAGATTAGATATCCGCTTTATTATGTGAAGAAATTGGACCTTAAATTGACTAAGAGTCAGTGGGATAAATTAGAAGAGCAGAGAGAAAAGGTAGCAAGACAGTTTGTAACATCAGAACTTAAGGGCAAGTATCTTGATCGTAAAATCAACGACAACACATTTATAAACTTTGCAGATCTAATTTTAAACAACTTGGATAATGCTGAGGAAAATATTGTCAAAATCAGAGGTTCTCTTGCAGTTATTAAGGATGGACAAGCTGTATTTACTAACTTAGAGAAGGTATACATTTATCGATATGTATTCTGTAAGGGCGTTGAAAGCGAAGAGAAGATAAGTTTAGCTAAGAAGGATATGATACCGGATTTAGATGTAAGAGCAGCGCTTTCACAGATGATTCGTGATAGAGAAAATCCAGCTTATTGCCACAACACAATTTTCCAGGATAAGTTACTTTGGATTGCAAGAAGCTATAAAAGACAGGGAATTGTTTATGCAGAAATCAGTGATACAACCCTTGTTAAAAAGTATGAATCTCTTGAAATGTTACGTCAGGTACATGAGGTTATGCCAAGTATCTATCAGGAAACAGGCGTAATGATTAGATTCCTTGCAGCTATGAGAAGAATTCCGCTTACAATTATTAAGGATGCCGTAACTCCAGATAATTATCTTGAGCAAAACCTTGAGGTTTTAAAGGCTACAGCCCTTGATCCATATGTTGCAGGTTGCGATTTTGTTGGAGAAGAAATCAACGACATCATTACTTTAAAGCCAGCATTTAAGGAATTAGTTAAGATTGCTGCAGCTGACCCAAGTTTTGTAATTCGTGTACATGCTGGTGAGAATGATAGTCAGAAGGATAACATTGCACACTCAATTGAGTGTGTTAAGGATTCCCTTGAACCTGGCCAGAAGATGCCAAAGATGCGTCTTGGACATGGACTCTACACTTATAGTCTTACAAGTAAGAAGGGTAAGGATACCCTAAAGCAGTTAATTGAAAATGATGTTGTGCTAGAATTCCAGATTTCAAGTAATGTTCGACTTAATAATTTAAATACACTAGAAAAACATCCTTTAAAGCAGTATTTAAAGAATGGTATTGCCTGCGTTCAGGGAACTGATGGCGCTGCGCTTTACGGTACAGATGCTATTGAAGAAGAATTGTCTTTAAAGAAAATGCTTGGGCTAACCGAAAGGGAAGTGCAGCTTATGAAGGATGCCGAAAAGAAGATTATTGAAGAAAGTCAGCAGGCCTATTCTGATAAGAAGGCAGCCTTTGAAAGACTTGTTAAGAACAAGGATTTTGAGGAAGTTTTACTTGATAAGATGCAGACAGTTAAGATTAAATCTAATAAGTCAAAGCGTGAGCTTAAGTATGACTCTAACAAGGAGTTAAAGGAACAGATTCAAGAAATTACATGGGATAGATTCCCAATCGTCTTAGTAGGTGGAAGCTTTAATACAGAAAACCGAGCTACTAAGCTTAGTGCCAATGCTACAAAGCAGATTGACGAAATGCTTGAATACTTAAACCCAGAGGAAGTTTGCTTTGTGATAGGTCACAAGATTTCAGGTTATGAAAAGTATCTTCTAGAACATAATGAAAAGAATTTTAGAATATATTCTTTCGTACCTGCAGTCCTTACAAAACATGAAGCTGAAAAAATTAAGAAGGCCGGTGTTAAGGTAAGGGTATCTACAGAAGCACAGGCAATGGGTATTTATAAGAGTTTCAACTATGAAATCTTTGAACGTCGTCCATCTATGGTAATTGCTTTTGATGGTAATAGTGCTGCAGCTAACCTTATTCAAGAAGCTAAAAATGGTAAGGGTAAATCAGCAATTTTAGTATGGGCTAATTCTAAAGCTTTAATGCAAAAAGCTAAGTCACTACATGGTTATGCATATTCTTTTGATGCCAAGAATAGAATTGTGGACTTAATGACAAGCCTAAAAAAGAAGTATTCTAAGGAATTGTAGAATAAATAGAAATTAGGAGATCAGATTTGATAAATATATCAAAGATGGTCTCCTTTTTTTAACTCAGTCGGAGAAATCCCCTACCTCTAAGCGTTGGGGAAGAGTCCGCCATGAGAATAGCCTGGCGGCTATGGGCGGCTCCTACATAGCAATCATTATATGATTGCTACAGTAATAGCGTAGGTGGGGGTTATGACAAACTATATCATTAAATACAATTTGTCTTTAGCATAGTTGGATATAGAAGTTAATATAAAATCTCACATAATGTTGCAGAAAATAGTATATTTGTGTAAAAGTAGTTCTATTTTCTCACATTTTGTGCTAATATAAACTTTGTGTTTTGTGTGATTATAGGAGAAATAGCATGTTTGGAACAAGATTAAAAGAATTGCGTAAGAAAAATGGATATACACAGGTTACATTGTCAGAAAAATTAGGAGTTTCCAAGGGTACGGTTGCTATGTGGGAAGTCGGCAAAAGGAAGCCTGATTTTGAAACTCTATGTACACTGTCGGAGTTGTTTGATGTTCGGACAGATTACATATTAGGACAATCGGATGATGATTCTTCTGCTACACTATCAGCGGAAGCTATTGAAAAATTTGGGAAATGGTCGACAGAGGATGAACTGATGGATCTCATTAAGCTCTATCTTTCAATAGATGATTATGGCAAGCAAACTGTGGATTATTTGATAAAAACGGAAGCCGAAAGGTGCAGGAATCAGGGAACATCTGAGGATGTAAGTGGAATAGATATCATTTGCAGTATCAGATCAGGTTCTAAAAGATTTGATTAGATGATTCAAAGAATGGAAGAACGAAAATCTTGATCCACTATATGAAAAAATAAAAGATATCATATAAATATGCTTGTTATATGCATAACATAGATTTCAGAAAGGGGATGTCAATGGAACAAAAACATGATATCGTTCTCTATCAGATTGATGATACCAATGTCTGCGTCAGCGTAATATATAAGGACGAAACATTTTGGGTTACTAGAATGTCTATGGCAGAATTGTTCGATGTTGGTCCACAAGCTATCAGTAAACATTTGGGAAATATCTATAAAGAGGAAGAATTAGATCGCGAATCAACTAGTTCCAAAATGGAACTAGTTCAAAATGAAGGCGGTGTCGAGAAGAAGCGTAAGGTGGATTTTTATAATCTCGATGCCATTATTGCCGTCGGCTACCGTGTAAATTCAAAGAAAGCAACCAAATTCCGCCAGTGGGCTACCAAGAGGCTGCAAAGGAGTATGATATTTTCCGAGTGCGACAGGATCAGGAATATGTATCAGAATTTGATAAACAAACCGAGAAATATTTTAAGGGTGAATAGCAAACAGCCGAGTTGGTAACATTTCGTTACCTCCTCGGCTGCAATTGTTATTACTATTAAATTCCATTATCAATAGTTATATGGCTTCCGCCAGTTTTGTTCTTAGTAACAATTACATGCTTTTTAATATTATCCTTTAGATCTTCTCTATGACTAATAATACCTACAAGCTTGCTGCCAGAAGAGAGTTCTTTTAATAGTGCCATAGAATCTCTTAAAGACTTCTCATCTAAAGTACCAAAACCTTCATCAATAAATAAAGTATCTAGTTCAATACCGCCAGAAGAATGACTAATACTATCTGATAGACCTATAGCAAGACTTAGGGAAGCCTTAAAGCTTTCTCCACCAGATAAGTTACCAACTGGTCTTTCTTTTCCTGTATAGCTATCTAGCATATTTAGTTTTAGGAAATCTTTGTTGCCATCTGAGTGTCGTTTAAATTCAAATTGTCCATTGGTTAAAGTGTATAGACGCTTGTTAGCAGCTTGTAAAATTTTTTCAAAACCTTCTAACTGAACGAAGGTTTCAAAGGACAATTTATTAGAACCAGCAACCTGACCGCTAAGTAAATCATCAAGTCTTTTATATCTGATAGCCTTATTACTAAGATCTTCAGATTTCTTAAAGCTCTTATTAATAGCTGCTTTAGTGCTGTTATTATTATCAATTTCATTATTAGCAATTGTTATATCCTGTTTAGTTTTATCAAGCTCAAGTTTAACTTTATCAAGACTTTCTTTAAGGCTTGTAATATCAACTCTAGTCTTGCCTTCACAGCTTTTTTTAGTATCCTCAAGTAAGGATTTATTAGAACTTAATTCATTCTTATAGCTGTTAATTTCGCTATTTAATCTTGATAAATCCTCAGCACTAAGTAAATATGTATGATAATCTAATTCATCTGCAAAGTCCTGAGATTTAATAGCCTCATTATAGGCTTTTAAGTTTTCATGAAAATTTTGATTGGCATTATCATAATTTTTCTTAGCGTTGTCATAATTACTAGAAGCTTTTGTTAAGGCTTCATTAGCTGAATCGTAGTTGTTCTTAGCTGCTTTAAAGCTATTCTCAAGCTCATTAGCTTTATTAGTTAATTCCACACGTTTGGCAATTGCCATATCAATATCATCAAAGTCTAGTTTAGGAAGGGCATTTAATTGACCTTCTAGCTTACTAATAGCAGTTTTAGCTGCCTCTAGTTTATTAGTAAGTTCTTCTTTTGAAAGCTTATGCTTATCAAGTAAAACTTGATAAGTTGCTAGATTTTCCTTGGCTTTATTATATTCATTAGCGAGGGCACTAAGCTTTTTTATATTAAATTGGAGGTCCGTAACAATATTAGTGAGCAATTCATAGGCATGTTCTAATAAAGCTTCTAATTCATTATCTGACGCCTCTTCTCTAGGAGCTAGTTTACCTACTGTTAGTTTTTCAAGGCCTAGGTAATCTTTATCCTCTAGAGCAGGTAAACCATTAATTGTATCAAAGATTCTTTTATAGCTATTTAGAAGATTCTCGTACTTATTAGCTAAGTCTTTTAGAATACCTTCCATTTGACTTTTATAATTATTTAGTTTAACAAGCTGTTCGTTATTAGCTTTATTTAGCTTCTCTAAATCCTCTGAAGTAACAACAGTTTCTGTTAATTTGGCCGGTGCTGGATGATGAATAGATCCACAAACAGGACAAGGTTTATCTTCACATAATTCTTCAGAGGCAATAATACCAGCGAGGTTTTTCATATAGGCGCTATATTGATGACCATAGTCCTCACATGCTTTAATATAAAGGTTATTTTGTTCATCAAGTGTATAAGTAGCCTTAATAAACATCTTCTTAAACTTAAAGATACCCTTAAGTTCAGTATTAATTAGGTCATAAAGCTCTTCTTTTGCCTGTGTTAATTTTTCAAAATTTATCTTAGTGTTTTGCAAATCTAGGGCTACAGATTCATTCTTATTAATAAAATCCTGCTTACTTTTAATATCTTCTTCTAATTTAAGTCGTTTTTCTTCAAAATCGTTTAGCTCTTTAGTTAAGCGATTAGCTTCCTGACTTTTATCAGCGATTTGCTTATTAATAGTATTCTTATCATTATAAAAATGTTCTTTCTCTGAAAGAGTGTGAATATCTAATCTAAGTTTAGAAATAATCTCTTCACTGTCCTTGTGAAGTTCTAGTGCTTTTTTACATTCATTAAACTTTTCTAAGGCATTTTTATGGTAATTATCGAAGAGCTCTAAATCGTTTCCGGCTTTAGTGTATTGCTTTTCAGCTTCAAGGTATTTATCCTCTGCAGGCTTAACTTTAATTAAGGCCTTTTGCCCGATTTTATAACTTTCTTCCTTATGACTAATTTCTTCTTTTCTAGCTTGTAATTCAATGTCTTTTTTATTCAATTCCTCTAGCTTATCAAGAAGACTATTAGTTTCATTGGCAGTAATAAACTCCTTGTTTACTTTGTTATAATTTTCATTAATTGAGGCTAGCTTAAGCTCTTGTTCCTTTATAAGATCCTTATCAAAGCTGTTGATTTTATCAATGAAATTCATTATATGATGAGCATCAACGGCGTTACTATTCTCGGTATAATCCTTTTTCTTGGCGGCTAGTGTATTAGCAAGTTCTTCATTAAAATTAGCTTTAACACTTTCAAAATAGCTGGCAATTTGCTTGTTAGCATCGGCAATGTCAGAATTTGCCTTATCCTTCTTCTCCTTCATAATCTGTCGCATATTCTCATACTTCTTAGTCTGAAAGATAGTCTGCATAATAGCCTTACGAGAGTTAGAATCTGCATTAAGTAACTTATAAAATTCCCCTTGAGCAATCATGACAGTTTGTCTGAATTGTTCAAAAGTTAAGTGAAGTAATTCCTCGGAAATATATTTATTAGCCTCTGATAACTTCTCAATAGTCTTGTGTTCATCAATTGTAACAACAATAGATTCCTTATAGGGTTTAGTTCCTGAACCTCTTTTTCTGGCATATTCCTGCTCCGGTTCACGATGCACATTATATTCTTTACCGTTGTGAGAAAATGTAAAATCTACGTAAGATACTAATTCAGGCCCAGCAAGTTCATTACGAAAGGCCTTCTTCTCTTTATCCTTTAAACTTCCTTCTCCGTAAAGGGCAAAAGTAATGGCATCAAAAATTGTTGATTTACCTGCACCTGTATCACCACAAATAAGGTATAGACCATGCTCACCTAGGTCCTTATTAAAATCTATAACAGTTTTATCTATATATGGGCCAAAGGCACACATTTCAAGTTTAATCGGCTTCATTAATAATTCCCGCCTCCTTAGCAACTTCTTTTAGACAATCGAAATCCTCTTCATCGATCTCTGTCCCCAAAATTTGTTTGTAAAAATCGGACATCAAATCTACAAAAGATTTGTCTGTGCTTATATCTGAGATCTCAGCCTTAGCTAAGGCTTTAGTTCTACTATTCTCAAAATTCAAAGACATTAATCTAGGATAGATATCCTTAAGTTTATCGTAGGAATTTGGCAATTCATCTTCGTCTGTTAGTGTAGCGAAGATGTAGTCCTCCAAAGGCCCATTCTTTCCAAATTCATCTGATCTTTCATGAGGGTCAAGGGCTCTTGCTGCGCTAATTAAGTTAGAGAGTTCTCCTTTAATTTTTCTCATCTTTCTAAGAGGTTTTAAAGGTACTAATTCAATTGAAACGTCGCCCTTCTCCTTGATTTCCACAATAGGAACAGACTTCTCTCTTGTAATTTCACTAGCTGAGTAGCAAAGTGGAGAGCCACTATATCTAATGCTTTCACGGCCTACTTGCTGTGGAATGTGGATGTGTCCTAAAGCCACATAATCAAAGGCATCAAAGATATTAGTGCCAATCTTCTCAACAGTTCCTACATCGGCTGTAGCATCCTCAGAATCGGATAGGAGAGGGTCTGTAGAGCCAGCCACAAACTGATGAGCAAGTAACACATTACGAGCCTTATAATCAAGACCAGGGTGCTTTAAAGCCACATCGACTGCCTTTTGATAGCTGTTAGTTTCCTCGTTTTCAAATTCTTCAGGATAGTAGGACTTTACTAAAGAAGCCTTAATGAAAGGCAACATATGAAAATATATTGGTCCATATTCGTCCTCTAATTCCACAAAAGGCACTTCCCCAGAATATAAACCAGTTATGTATAAATTATTATTTGAAAAAATTCGACTTCCGAAATTAAGTCTTTCATCGGAATCGTGATTACCACTAATGGCAATTACAGTCTTGCCTTTAGTGCTACATTTTGTAAGAAAATTATCAAAAAGAGAAACAGCCTTTTCACTAGGCTGTTTCTTATCATAAATATCGCCTGAAATAACTATTACATTGACATTATTGCTGTCCGAAATATTCAAAATTTCATCAAGTATATAAGACTGATCTTCAATCAATTCATAGGAATTAACGTTCTTACCTATGTGAAGATCGGCAAGGTGCATAAACTTCATAAATCCTCCCATAAAACCTGTATATCAATACAAATATTATAGCATGAATTTTATAATATGCAAACACTTGTTTGGTTATTTATCTCCAGCCTATACAACAGTAGTAAAGGCCGTCATCCCCAAGGATAAAGGCAATACCCAGTGCACTATGAGAGCTATTTACATCCATAATTACATCGTGATGCTTCTTAGAAGCTAGCCAAGCATTTACGATTACAGATGCGTCAGTTGTATTTCCACGGTAAAGAATTTCTGCGGTATAATATCCCTTGTCAACGCTAAAACATTCGCTGTTATCTAGTCTTACATGATTTATCTCGTGTGCAGTAGCCTCTTCGCAAACTCTTATTAAAGCATCATTTGTTAAACGTGAATCTAAGTAAACCGAGCCTAAACCCGCTGAATTTCTTGCCTCATTTATGGCATTTAAAATGGCTTGGTTGTATTGTGTGAGAGCTGCATAGCTGTTAGCTGTTGGTGTTTGACTATCTGAATCGGCCTTCGTAGCATTTTCAGTAGTTTCCTCTTTAGTAGGGTTTTTGCTAGTGACAACTTTTGATGAATCTGTAGTAGTTGTAGTTTCCGTACTTCCGCTTGTTGTCTCTTCAGTGTTTGTCATCTCTTCCGGCGAAGTCGTTTCTATTGTGCTATCGTCATCTGCGGCAACCTCGGCAGTTTCCTCCTGGTTTAGGACTTCTTCTGCTTGGGTATTGGCTTTATTCTTCTGATTATAAGTATTTTGAAAATGTGCATAGACCTTCATAACTAAAACAGAAGATACCATAACAAGTACAATAAGGCACAATATAACTAAAGCATGTCTTTCATTTTTTGTCATTTTATATCTACCCTATTCAAAAAAAATATAATTCGCACCTAATGGAAACTAGGCACGAATTATATTATCTCATAGTTATAAAATTTTTCAATTACTTTTTGAATTTTTTTGATATATTTTTATTAAGACTTATGAAAATATATCTCGAAATCCACTGCAAAATTAAACGGTCTGTATAGCCTGCTTTTTAACGAAATTAAAGGCCTGTGACACACTTGGAAGAAGTAGTAAAACTACAGTAATAATTCCCTCTGCACCGATGTATGTGATGTTATAGAGGAGGGAGTAAACTAAGGCATTAAACTGACCTAAACCGTAGTCTGTTGCGTATGCGCCAAAGAAGATTACTCCTGAAAGTACTGCAAAGAAATATCTTCCAAAGATAGCAACTATGTAACCAATAATTAAACCGTTCTTTTTATTACTAAAAAATCCGGAAATACCTAAAGCGCCAAAGGCGAAGATATAATCTACGAAAACCTGAGGAATGCTTAGGATATATGGGTCAATAATAAACTGTAAAAGTCCATAAGCTGCACCGCCTAGGATACCAATTACTGGGCCGTACCAATAGCCGATGATTGTAACAAAGAGCATTGAAAATACAGTAACAGAGCCACCCATTGGTAACTTAAATGGATTTATCATAGAGCAAACAGTTGCAAGTGCAATAGACACAGAGCAAAAGATTAGTACTCTAGGACTGAATTTCTTATTGTTTCCAGCTAAAAATGCAATAGCGATTAAAACTGCAAAAAGAATAAATGCTATTAGTGCATAGCCGTTTGAAGTTAGGGAATAACTGCCATCCCCGTTGTTTAAAAAGAACATAACATTTTCGTAAAACTAAAAGTCTTACTTCCTCCTTTTTTATTCATTATAAAATATCAATTGTTTCTCCTGCGAGAGCCTTATTAATACTTCTTACTGCACAGAATTTTCCACACATACTGCAAGCCTCTGAGTGATCATCCTCAGGAAGTCTTGAATTTCTAATAGCCTTAGCTGTCTCTGGGTCAAGGGCCTCAAGCCACTGTGCATCCCAATCAAGCTTTCTTCTAGCTCTTGCCATTCTGTCATCCTGGTCTCTAGCCCCTGGAACTCCCTTAGCAATATCAGCGGCATGAGCAGCAATTTTACTAGCAACAATACCTTGAGCAACATCCTCTAAATTAGGAAGAGCAAGATGCTCTGCAGGTGTTACATAGCAAAGGAAAGCAGCACCGCTTGCGGCAGCAATAGCACCACCAATAGCAGCTGTAATGTGGTCATAACCTGGAGCGATATCTGTAACGAGAGGGCCAAGTACATAGAAGGGTGCGCCCTTGCAAATTGTCTGCTGAATCTTCATGTTAGCAGCGATCTGATCCATTGGCATATGTCCTGGACCTTCAATCATAACCTGAACGTCCTTTTCCCAAGCTCTCTTAGTAAGCTCACCAAGTCTTGTAAGCTCGTCAATCTGAACAAGGTCAGAAGCATCAGCTAAACAACCTGGTCTACAAGCATCACCTAAACTTACTGTAACGTCGTATTCTCTACAGATATCAAGAATTTCATCATAGTATTCGTAAAATGGATTCTCATTTCCAGTCATGCTCATCCATGCGAAAATTAAACTACCACCACGACTCACAATGTTCATTATACGATTATTTGCCTTAATTTGCTCTACTGTTTTTTTAGTAATTCCGCAGTGAACAGTAACAAAATCCACACCGTTTTGAGCGTGTAATCTAACTACGTCAATAAAATCCTTAGCTGTAAGCTCTTTTAAGTCTCTCTTATAGTGAATAACTGCATCATAAACTGGCACAGTACCCACCATTGCAGGACATTCACTACAAAGCTTTTTTCTAAAAATCTCTGTATCTCCGTGACTTGATAAATCCATGATAGCTTCAGCTCCCATGTTAACAGCCTTCATAACCTTTTCCATCTCAAGATCGTAGTCCTTACAATCTCTACTAACACCTAGGTTTACATTAATCTTTGTCTTTAACTTGCTTCCAATAGCGTTAGGGTCAAGGCTCTTGTGGTTCTTGTTTGCAGGAATGATAATAGTACCATCTGCAAGGCCAGCTCTAATAAATTCCTCGCTAACATTTTCCTTCTTTGCAACAATCTTCATCTCCTCAGTAATGATGCCTTTTCTTGCTGCGTCCATCTGTGTTGTGTAATTTCTTGTTTCCATAAAATTTCCTTCTCTCTCTTTTTTAGTAATCTATATATGTCGTATTTTTACAAAAATAATAATGTCCGATTTATTCAAAAGACACCCCAAATTCCTTATGTCCGATTTATTCAAAATTAACCTGTAATTTTCCAAGCGTGATTAAGTGGTCCACTTCCCGCACCTAAGTCAAAATCGCACTTTAGAGCATTTGTAATATATTCCTTTGCATGCTTAATTGCCTCTTTTAAGTCGTAGCCAAGACTTAGGTAACTAGCAATAGCACTTGAAAGGGTGCATCCCGTTCCGTGAGTGTTGTCGTTGTGGATACGCTCATTTTCAAACCAAGTAAGCTCTCCTTTATATAGAAGCAAATCGTTAGCATCCTCAATGCTGTGACCGCCCTTAATTAGGATGGCAGGTCTGCCATTAGATTTCTTTGAGTAGTTCTCATCAATTAGGTAAGCAGCCTTAATCATGTCCTCTCGGTTCTTTATCTCAAGGCCAGAAAGCTTAGAGGCCTCTGGAATGTTAGGTGTAATCACAGTTGCAAGGGGGATGAGCTTATTTACTAAGATGGAAATTGCGTCCTCCTGCAAAAGTACAGAACCGGAAGTTGAGACCATTACTGGGTCAACGACGATTTTCTTCGCCTTGTATTTTTTAAGATTTTCTACGATGCCCTCTACGATTTCCTTATTAGAAACCATGCCAATCTTGACGGCATCAGGGTAGATGTCTGTAAAGACTGCGTCGAATTGCTCATCAAGAAAATGTCTCGTTAAATCAAAAATATCTCTTACTCCTAAGGTGTTTTGTGCCGTAAGTGAAGTAATAATGCTTGATGCATAAACTCCAAGAGATAGCATGGTTTTAATGTCTGCTTGTATTCCTGCGCCACCAGAGCAGTCGCTGCCGGCAATAGTAAGAGCGCACGGAATCTTTTTCTTTTCAATTGTTATGTCTTTAATCATAGTATTTCTTTCTAGGGAGTTAATTTAATGACTTGTAGTAAAAATAAAAAAACGTCATCCAATGGACGACGCGAATAGATCTTCCCTACGTTGGCATTATCCAAATCAGGTTTACGGTCGAAGTGTCTACACTTCCTCTCAGCCGAATGTATTATCAGCTCCCATTAGTATAAAATTTATTGATTAAATGTACATTTAATCAACATATCGATTATATTGTAAATGTGCCTAAAAAGATATAGTGCTAAAGTACTAAAATACTTGCAGAAATTTGGGGGAAAGATTAATATAATAAAGTAATAATATGTTGGAGTTTAAGAAAGGTAATTTTTATGAAGATCGGATTTGATAATGAAAAGTATCTTAAGATGCAGTCAGAACACATCAAGGAACGTATCAGTCATTTTGGCGGAAAGCTCTACTTGGAGTTTGGTGGAAAGCTTTTCGATGATTATCATGCAATGAGAGTTTTACCTGGATTTGAGGCGGATTCTAAGATTAGAATGTTAACTCAGATTAAGGATGATGTTGAAATCGTAATCGTTATTAATGCTAACGATATTGAGAAGAATAAAGTAAGAGGCGACCTTGGTATTACTTATGATATGGACGTCCTTAGACTTATAGATGCATTTAGAGGCTATGGCCTTTATGTAGGTTCTGTTGTCTTAACAAGATTTGCAGGACAGGAAAGTGCTATTGCTTATCAGAAGAGACTTGAGGGCCTTGGCCTTAAGGTTTATAGACACTATCCAATCGCTGGTTACCCAGGAAATGTACCTCACATCTTAAGTGATGAAGGTTTCGGAAAGAACGACTATATCGAGACAAAGCGCTCACTTGTAGTTGTTACAGCCCCTGGTCCTGGTTCTGGTAAGATGGCAACATGTCTTTCACAGCTCTATCATGAGCATCAGAAGGGCATTGAGGCAGGTTATGCTAAGTACGAGACATTCCCAATTTGGAATATCCCTCTTAACCATCCTGTAAACTTAGCTTATGAAGCAGCAACAGCTGATTTAAATGATGTTAACATGATCGACCCATGGCACCTTGAAGCTTATGGCAAGACAACAGTTAACTATAATAGAGACGTAGAGGTATTCCCAGTTCTTAATGGTATGTTTAAGAAGATTTATGGCGAATCACCATACAAGTCACCTACAGATATGGGTGTTAATATGGCAGGCTACTGTATCGTTAACGACGAGAACACAAAGGCCGCTTCTAATCAGGAAATTATTAGACGTTACTTCACAGCACTTTGCGATTTAAGAAAGGGTAACGGAAGTCAGGAAATCGTTGATAAGATTGAGCTTCTCATGGAGAAGAGCGGTATCACAGTTGCAGATCGTCCAGTAGTTGCAGCCGCTAATACAAAGGCTGAAATCACAGGAGAACCAGCTGCGGCAATCGAGCTTGAAACAGGCGAAATCATTACAGGTAAGACATCAACACTTCTTGGTGCATCTTCTGCAATGTTACTTAACGCTTTAAAGAAGCTTGCTGGCCTTGATGACTCAGTTAAGCTCATCTCACCAGATGTTATCGAGCCATTACAGCAGTTAAAGGTGGAAAGACTTGGAAATCACAATCCAAGAATGCATATCGAAGAAATCTTAATCGCACTTACAATTTGTGCTAAGAATGATGAAAATGCACAGAAGGCCCTCGACCAGCTCTCAAAACTTAAGGGCACAGAGGTTCACTCATCTGTAATCCTTTCACCAGTAGATGTAAGTACATTTAAGAAGTTAGGAATCAACTTAACATGCCAGCCTGTATATCAGACAAAGAAGTTATTCCATAAGTAAGAAATCTAACTCAGTCGGAGTACAAGCTCCGACTGAGTTAAACGCTCCGCGAGGATGCGCACGGATTCGGACAGGAATTTGTCTGCAGTAGGAACATCAGCCATTAGAATTTTGCTTCGCAAAATTAGGCTGACGCTAAGTAGCAAACACGGAGTGTTTGCTACATCTGAAGCAGACCCGAATCCGGCGCGCAAGACTCGCGAGCGAGTCTTGACTTAGGGCATAAGCCCATATATAAAGCAGGATTAGATAAGTCGTCGCTTATCTAATCCTGCTTTTTTGTAGTCTAAAGGGGTGCTTAACTTAAGGGTTTGTATTGTTCTAACGAAGATGGGGTGTTTAGTTGCGGGAATTAATAGTTATTTTTTACTTTCGTCAGATAGATTGTATCATTTATCTGACGAAATCAAAAAACTTATATACAATCTGGAGCTTACTACTTAAACTACTTCCAAATTTCAGAAATTCTCTAGAAAGAATAATCCCTACCGACAATTTTTCTCTGAAAAGGTCAAGAGATGAAGAACTAGGAAATTATGCATTTTTAAAAACTAATACTAATTGACACTTTTTAGCCCATTAGGTCAACGAAATTAAAGAAAGCAAGTTGGAATTTTAGGGGCTTTAATACTTTTCCGAAATTTTTTTGCCATAAGGATTAACTCTCTTTCCTAAAAAGCAAGTTTTGTAGGACCTAGAGGCTATTATTTTCCCGCTAGGTCAACATTTCCAAAATAGCACAAAAAGATTGAACTAATCCCCCTAGTAACCGAAATCTCCGCTAACTTCAGCTTTTCCATCAGCTACAGCGATCCCCGCCCGGCAGCTACAGTAATCCCCACCAGCAACCGTCGCAGACCAGTTGCGTCACTAATAAAAAAAGAAGGCCATAATCCAAAGGATTATAGCCTTCTATAAATTCAATGTTTACGCTGCAGTGGTCATTTCACGACCCTGCTAACTAGCGCTTTTCTATATATTACGCAGCAACTTCTGCTTCGCTCTTCTTGCCTAATGACATAATAGGTAAGCAAATTCTCTTAAATACAAATCTTACGAATGGTCCAGCATACATAAACTGCCAGAAGAAAGCCATTGGTAAGTTGTGGGCTGTAAGTCCGATCCATGTTGTAAAGAATGTGTTAAGAGTTGCACCCTTGAATAATACAGAAGCAACAGCACTCATTACTGGACACATCATAGCTACTGTAACACCAGAGATAAAGAATGTAATAAGGATTGGCTTATCAGCTGGAGTTAAGTGTCTAAATACAACCATCTTTGTAAGGTTTCCGATGATGAAGAATTCTAAGATGAAACCAATAGGAATCATAATAGGTAATTCAAATACTGCAAGTCTGAAACATTCAAGTGTAAGGCCGCCCTTATCACCTGAGATGTTGTAAACTACCATGGCATAAACCATAACGAAAACCATGATTAATGTGAAAATAAAATCTTGAAACTTAGTTTTTGGCATAAAAATAGCACTCCTTTCAAAAACAACATTTATTAATATCGTAATTAACAAGTGTTGTTCCTGCAAAGAAATGCATAGTTTCCAATAAATACCTTATTGAATTGTGTTCGTTTAAACAATTGTAGGCGCGTTTAATCGACAGCGTCTAATTTATCACAAAACTAATAGCAAAGTCAAGTGGAAATTTTTCATAATCTTTTGTACAGAACTTCATAATAAGTCTAGTCCTACCTCTGCTCATGCTGTTTTCTCTTCATATCGTACATCAACTGATCTGCAACCATGTAGACGGTATGAGGAGATGAATTTTCCAAATTATTCTTAAAGGCATAACCATAGGCAAAGCTGTGTCTGATTCCCTTTTCATTGTCCTCATCAAGACTTGCGTAGCTCTCCTCAAGATTTATAAGACGTTTCTTTAAATCTACTTCCTTAATAGAATCAATATAAATAAGGAATTCGTCGCCACCCATTCGAGTGCAGACACCAACGTCTTCAAAATTTTCAGAAAGACAGTTGGCGAAGTCCTTAATAAGACGATCTCCTTCTGTATGTCCATAAGTATCATTTACAGATTTAAGGCCGTTAATATCAATACTGATGATGCAGTAGTTGCTAGTAGAATTACCATAACGCTTCATTAAATAATCACTAACGGCGCGGTTTGGAAGCTTAGTTAAAACATCAACATAGGCCATTTCCTTAAGCTTGTTATACTGCTGAACTCTAGCAAGACCTTCTGTGGAGAAGATAATGTAGTTAAAGATAACAGTGCCTATATAAATAGAAATACCTGTAGGCAGAGTTATATTTTTAATAATCAAATTTATGTCTTCAGAAAAAATGTGTAGGCTAACCGTTGCAATTTCAAAAATTCCGCACCAAGCAAAACAGAATAAACCATAGAGCTGCAATCTGTTAGAGGCACTCTTAAAGGTTCTAGTTTTGTGAATCGTCTTAATATCATTAACAAGATAATTAGTAAGAATTAAGAAAGTGATTAGGGCAGTGATAAAGAATATGTCCCTGGACTCGTTAAAGTACACAGTCCTATTAAGATGCAACATTACAAGTTCAATTGGTATGAAAATGTTAATAAAACTGACGGCTGAAAAAATTAGCTTATTTTTTGCTGGATGCACTGTGTCAATTATTAAATATGTAATTGGTAAAATTAAAAACATAGTTATATAAGACATGAAAGTTGTGTTTCTAGATTCGTAGAAGAAATCTAGAAGTCCGTAATAACTAAGTAGCCAAATTCCAATGTCTAGGCAGAAAAGGCCAGTTAAGATTTCTATCTTGGAATTTTTGGAAACTCCTATAAACATAAGTGAAATAAATAGGAAGGAAATTCCAAAAACCACAGCAAATATACCTATACAAAGAGCATAAATATGGTCGTTAATATAGGAATTAATCTGGTTGTGATAAGTTGAAAGTGTAGGCATTGATATAGGTAGAGCCTCAGTGTCAGAATTAACGTAAATAGTGATGGTTAACTCGTAATTTTCATAATCCTCAGGCAAGTTAATCAGGTGATAATCGCAGCCTATAAAGTCAGAATCTTTATATCTATCATAGTCATAAGAATAGATATCAAAGCTTGTGCCATCCTTAAGGTTAGTTAAACTAACGATAAAAGCAGAGTATTTACTTGTAAAAAAGAGACATGGAAAATCCACATTTACATCCGCTAAATTAGTAGTAAGGCTAATTACGTCCTTTTTTATAAAGCCATTAGCAGTTAAATCATTAATGTTTTTAAAATTCATGTCTGTGTAAGTTTTATCATTATAATTTACAGTCCATGGACTATCTAAATAGCAAGTAATCCCAAGGGGGTGGTAAGATAGAGAGTATGAAACTGCAAACAGAATTGTTAGTAGTAAAAATGCAGCTACTGCTATAGAAAGATAATTTTTCTTATTAAGCATTTTCAATCTCTCCTTCTTTATCATAATTTAGATGGTGTTCCTGCTTCATATCATACATACGCTTATCTGCAAGCATGTAAACTTCGTGGGAACCAATATTTTTATCCTTTGATTTGTGAATTGCAAAACCATAGGAAGCTTTGTAAGTAAATTCATCACTAGCTTCGCTTTCCTTGATTAGGGCAGTTTCAAATTTGGATAAAAGAGAACTACATTCCCATTCGTCGGCGTCCTTTAGGGCTATTAAAAATTCATCTCCGCCGATTCTTGCAGAAATGGTTGAGTTAATAAACACCTCATCTATTATACGGGCGAAGTTAGATATATAGCGGTCTCCACAGGTGTGCCCGTAATTGTCATTTATTAATTTTAATTGGTCAAGGTCAATACTAATAATTGCGTAGTTTGCATTGGTCTTTTCAAGATTTTCCAAAACTTTCTCGCTTAAGGCTCTGTTAGCTAGTGAAGTTAACTCATCGGTATAAGCTATATTTTCAAGCTTAGAAAAAAGGGCCTTTGAATTGTAGTGATCGATGTTATGGAAAAAGAAGTTAAGGAATAGTGACATAACAAATATAATCGCTCCAATAGTTAGCACAGACACGGAAAATCTGTCTCCAGTAGGAGAAAGATATTTCTGATAGTTAAAGATTAGAATCTCGTAAGTTGCTGTGGCAATGAAAATCATAAGGCCGATAGCAAGTACATCCCCTGAATAACTGTGGATGAGAGATCTATTTTCAATATTAATCTGTTTCTTTTTGTCTTTTTTCTTCCTTATTATGATAAGGATGAATTGGCAAAGGCTAGCAAAACCCTCAATCATAGCAAGAAGGTGGAATATGCTAACAAAATTGCAAATGTGACAAATATTAGTGTAGTGTAAAATCACAAAAATTGTTGGCAAGATAACATTTACAGCCAAAAAGAAGCGGGTAACCACTGTGTTAAAGCCGATATTATCAGTAATAATAAAGCCAATGATAGCCGCTGGCATGTAAAGTAAAGTTATGTATTCTAGCACTGTTCCAAGACGTAGTCGGTCAGAAATTAGAATAATAACGTCGTTGTAGCCAAGAATATAAGCTCCTAAAAGAAAGGAAATTATGGAGCTGAAAATTATACTGTGATCCTTGTGGCTTGAACTTATTAGATAAGTAGAAAGCACCAAAAGCACAAGAGCAAAGATACATAAGAAAAATCCTATAATAAATGGAATCTTATGTACCTGAATATATTTGTTATAGACATCTGAAATGTTTCCTACATAGACGTTTGAAAAGCTTGAAAATGCGCTATTCTCGGTACCTGTGATAACTATGCTTATGGTTTTACCGCTATCTGAACTTGACAGAGGTACATAGTGGTAGCTTTTATTAACCATAAGGCCTTTATTCTCAGTCTTATGGCCATAACTATAGATAAGCTCGCCATCTAAATAAACGTCAGCTGTAGAAAGTATTGTCTTAAAAGAGATGCAAGGCGACACAATCTCGCTTACATCTGGAATTGTTGTGGTAATTGTAACGGAATCGTGCTTATTTACTAGACCGATGCTAGCCTTAAAAAGGCTCTCAATTTCTCGACTCTCCCCATTTTCTGTGACTGTCCATCCACTATCAATATTATAGAATGGAAAAACATTTTTAATATCGTATTTATTAGAACCAAGCTTTATAATACAAAGCATGTATATAATAATAATTGCTACTGCAATTAAGTATTTCCCTATATGTTTAAAGTTCATAACTTTCTATCCCCATAATAATAAAAATTATTACTGTTGTTTGTAAAATTGTTATATAAAAATATACCATAACTTTAGGGAGTTCATCAAGATTATAAATTAATAAGACACATTACTTTTAAGATACAAAAAAATGTGTTAATATATATTTGTTAAATAATAGGGAAACTACAGTTATCATAGCTATTGGGGCAGGAGGATGTTAGTCAATGAAGAAGATATTGTTAGTTGATGATGACGAGGAAGATATTGAAGCATTAGAAGAAATACTTGGGGATGATTACGAAATAGTTGTTGCAGAAGTAAGCCATGATGCTATTAGATTAGCAGAGGAGATAGATTTTGATTTACTATTAATTGACGTTTATTTACCGGGCATTGATGGCTTTGATATAGTGCGCGTAATTCAGGCAAGCAAGGACAAGATGAATGTTCCTTTTATATTCCTAACAAGTGAGAGAGATTACGCCATTGAACTTGAATGTTTGGAAATTGGAGCAGAGGGAGTAATTAGTAAGCCCTACAGCGCTAGTTTGATTTTAAATAAGGTAAAAAAAGTCATTGAGGACTTTAAATATAGAAAAGGCCTTGAAAATAAGGTTGAGAAAAACGAAGAGACAATAGAGCAGGTAGTTAACGATTCCAAGATTGATCACCTAACGGGCATCTATAATAGAAGTGGTGGGGTTGAGCTTTGGATTGAAAAATGTCACGAATACGAGCAGATGACCATTTTCATGATGGATATTGATAATTTCAAGCAGATAAATGACACCTATGGACATGTTGCAGGAGATGAGGCCCTTAGCGCCCTAGGTAAAATTATCTCTGAGAATATTAATAAGGAAGACCTTGCCATTAGAGTTGGTGGAGATGAATTTATTATCTGCGTAATGTCTTTTTTATCTGAGAAAAAAATTAAGAATTTAGCCGAAAAAATTAATAAAAAAGCTATTGAGAAATTCAATGAATTAGGTTATCGTGATATTGCTACTATATCCTGCGGTGTGGTTAGATATCCCGAGGATGGAATGATGGTTGAAGAGCTCTATAGAAAGGCAGATAAGGCCCTTTACACAGTTAAGTTAAATGGTAAGAACGGAACTCATTTATATGATGAGTTTTTAGATGAGACTTCAAGAGAAGGTAACGTGGAATTGAAAAATATTATCTATACCATTGAAGGTCATCTAGATACCAGGGACGGTGCTTTTCAGGTTGAATATAACGATTTTAAGAAGATATATAATTTTGTTCGCAGATATTTAAAAAGATATCCAGGAAACGCCAAGATGGTGGTATTTACCCTTGGTAGAAATCAGATTATTGAATTGGATACTTTAAAAAAGGCTATGAATTCCCTAGAAGCAGCTGTAAGCGACGCCCTAAGAAATTCGGATGTCTCAACAAAATACAATAGCTCCCAGTACGTGGTTTTAATTATGAATGTCAAGGACGAGGACATTGATAAGGTAGTTTCCCGTGTGGAAAAGATCTATGAAAGATACTTAATGGGAGAATCCATAGAGCTTTCTTACGAAGTAAAAGACATGCAAGAAAGAGAAGAATAGAGAATGGTGTTTGAGTACAGTGTTTCAATAGATTATTACGATTATAGATTTTTATGTGCATACGATTATGTGCTAACTAAGGATTTAAAGCCTATTGATTTAGGCGAGAGAACAATTACAGAATATATGAAGGACAATAAGCTTGCTATAGGGGATGTGGGTATTAGATTACTGCGCCTCTTTGGCGAGCTTAATTTAGTTTATTTACCTAATGAGATAGAGGGCTTTAGGGTCCTTGTTTTAGGAAAATATGCCTTTGCTCCGAAACAAAAACTAATAGATATAGATGATTACGACACAGATTTATCCCTGATTTCAGGAGATATTCTAGAGGAATTATATCTTAATGAAAATCTAGTCAAAATCGAGAGCTTTGCGCTCTACAATTGTCGTAGTCTAAAGTTTATGGAAATGAGTAAAGCCCTTAACCTAGTAGACGGGGATGCTTTTATGAACTGCAATAAATTATCAAAGATTAATTTAAAGGCAGAAATTAAGGATGCTACTGGAATAAGAAATGTCTTAGCCCAGTATAAGCAGGGCCTACTTGTAACCTTTAAGGAGCCGGATAAAGAGCTAGAGACTACTAATAAGTTAGATAACGTCCTTGCAAGATTCTACTTTCCTGAATATTCAGAGAGTTATGAAGAAATTGGACCTGCTCATATCTTTGCCTTTAACGTGGATGGTGAAGGCTATAGGGCGAGACAACAATTTTCCAATGGGGTATTAATAATTAATGGCTATGATGAGACCTTTAGTAAAGCAGTAAGCGTGGAAGCTGTTAATACCCTAGCCCTAATGGCAATTTATAGACTGCTTTATCCTGTGGATTTATCAAAGGCAAACAAAGAGATGTACTATGATTTCATTGCAGATAATAAGGCGGAAATCCTAAAGGAAGTCATAAGAAAGCAGGATATGGAGAGTTTAGAATTTTTGTTAAAAATGGACATAATAAATAATGAAGATAAGATGCTAGCCTTAAGAGAAGCCACAAAGTATCAGTGGTTAGAGGCTTCAGCAAAGATTATAAATTTTAGAGGAGAATGAGATGGATGAAGAGTTTAAGCTTAAAAATGAGTCTCAAAGCCAGTGGGAAGCCAGAATGGGCAAGGAGATTTTATCATTTTTAAGGGACGAGATATATAAAGATTTACGATTTATGGATGTGGCCCTTTCAGCCCTAACTTTTGTGGAAAGGGAAGGTATGCAGATGTTTGCCACAGATGGCAGAATGCTTTTCTTTGGGCCAGAACACACCATAGAGATTTTTAAAAAGAATGAGCGCTTTTTAGAGAGAGCTTATTTACACAGTATTTTGCACTGTATTTACGGGCATTTGTGGATAAGACAGGATAGAAGGGAAGATTTGTGGAATCTTGCCTGCGATATTGCCGTGGAGCAGGTTATTGATAGCCTTAATAAGCCTTGCACCAAAAGAATTCTCACCCTTTTAAGAAAGCAGGTCTATGAGAGATTGAAGAATCTAAATATAGTTTCCGCCTCTCAGATTTACGAGCTTTTATATGAGGATAGCAAGAATTTCGACCCAGAAGAGTATATAAAATGGTATCAGAAATTAGCTAGGGAATTTGTCACAGACGACCACAGCTTCTGGCCTAAAAAGGACAATAAGCAAATGTCTCAAAGAGAGAACGACACCTACAAGGACTGGCAGAAAAGAGCTAAGGAGATTTCTCATAACAAGTCCTTTTCAAATAGTGATGATGGAGGAGATATTGCATCCATCAATCTAGCGGTGGAGGCAAGACGTGGGGCAAGCTACAGAGATTTCCTAATTAAATTTAGCTCTCTTCATGAAGAGCTAAAGACTAACCCAGACGAGTTTGACCTAGCCTTTTATAGCTACGGACTTCGTCTTTATGAAAATATACCTCTTATTGAACCTCTTGAAACTAAGGAGTCTAATAAGATCAGAGATTTTATTATTGCAATTGATACTAGTTATTCCACTTCTGGAGAATTAGTCAAAAATTTTCTAAAAAAGACTTTGGAAATTTTAGGACAAAGCGAGAATTTCTTTAAGAATGCAAGAGTTAGAATAATACAGGCAGATGATTTGGTAAGAGATGATATAATTATTAATGGAGATTATAATATAGAAAAACTATTCTCGGATTTCCAACTTAAAGGTGGCGGAAACACTGATTTTAGGCCAACATTTACTTATATAAATAATCTAATAAAGACGGGAGAAATAACTAGTCCTGACGGAGTGATTTATTTTACGGATGGAAGAGGCATTTTCCCACAGACAAAGCCAGAATATAAGACGGCTTTTGTATTCCTTGAAGGATATGAAGGAAAAGAGGAAATAAAGGTTCCGGCTTGGGTTTACAAAGAGATAATTCATAAATCCACCCTAGAGCAAGAATAAAGCTTATATTTAAGTGTAAAACACTTTAAAACACAAAACAATAAAACACATTTACAGAGATAGCAAGTGAGGATATGCTATCGAGAAAGGAAAAGGAAAATGGACAATTTAAAATTTTTACTAGGAAAACTAAAAGAAGCAGAGGAGTATGAGCACGCTAGTAAAATCATAGAGTTTGATATGGAAACAAAGACACCAGCTAAGGGCCTTAAAGCTCAGGGTGAGCTACAGAGTTTACTTGCTAATAAAGCTTATGAGATTACTCATAGCAAGGAATTTGTGGACTGCGTAGTGGCCCTACATAAAGAGCTAGATAGCCTAGAAACTGAGGCTAAGGTTTTAGTTAGCAAGCTCTACAAGGACATTGAAAGAAACAAGAATATAAGCCCAGAGCTTAATCTTGAATTTTCAAATATAGAAAACGAAGCCTTCGCAAATTGGGTGGAGGCAAAAAAGGATGCAGATTTCACAAAATTTGCACCAAGTCTTGCTAAGATAAAGGATATGGAATTCAAAAAGATAGCTTTAAATGAGTCGGCAGTGGATGTGTCTTATGATAACTTACTTGATATCTACGAGCCAGGTATGACAAGCGCCAAGCTTGATGAGCTTTTTGGAGAGTGCAAGGAAAGCCTTATTCCTTTACTTGAAAAGATCAAGGCCGCTAAAAAGCCTATTAGAACTGACTTTGCCTCTAGAAAGGTAAAGGATTATCAACAGGAAGAATTTATGAAGTTCTTACTTGAAACTCTAGGTTTTGACTTTAATAGGGGCACATATGCCCTTTCAGAGCACCCATTTACTGAACTTGTGGGCCGAAATGACGAAAGGGTAACAACACATTTTTATGAGGATAATCTCTTCTCAAGCATGTATTCTGTAATTCATGAGTGTGGCCATGCCCTCTTTGATTTAAGCACACCAGATAAGGACTGGGACTACTATTTATTCGACTATAAGAGCATGGGTCAGCACGAATCGGTTTCAAGATTTTATGAAAATATTATCGGCAGATCTGAAAACTTCATTGCTGCCATTTATGATAGAATGCAGGACATTTTCCCAGAGGCACTAAAGGGCGTTTCAAAGACAGAAATTTTTGACTATGTAAATCAGGTACAGCCTAGTCTTGTAAGAACTGAGGCAGACGAATTTACATATACTTTCCACATAATTATTCGTTATGAAATCGAGAAGGAAATTATGGAGGGAAAGCTTGATATTGCTGATGTTCCAAAGGCTTGGGCAAAGAAGTATAAGAGCTATCTTGGAGTTACTCCAACTAATGATACACTTGGCTGTTTGCAGGATGTTCACTGGACTTCTGGTTTTGGATATTTCCCAACTTATGCCCTTGGTAACTTCTACAACAGCATGTATTACAACAAGATGAAGGAAGAGATTGATGTGGCAGATGCCATTAGAACAGGCCACATGGATACAATTAATAAGTGGATGTTTGAAAATGTATGGAAAGATGCAGACAAACTCGATTCTAGCGATTGGATCAAGCAGATTACAGCTAGAGAATTAACTTCAAAGGACTTTTTAGAATACATTGAAAATAAATATGGAATGTTATATGGCCTATAATTAGGTTATGGTTAGGAGAAAGTTATGAATATTTTTCAGGCAAAAGAAGAAATTGCTAATACAGTAAAGGCTTATTTTTTAAAGGATGAACAGGGAAATCCTAAGATTCCTGAACTTAGACAAAGACCAGTGTTATTAATGGGCCCTCCAGGGGTTGGTAAGACTCAGATTATGCAGCAAATTAGCGAGGAGTTAAACATTGGCCTTGTTTCTTATACAATTACACATCACACAAGACAGTCAGCCGTAGGTCTACCTATTGTTTCAAAGAAGGTTTATGACGGCGTGGAAAGAGATGTTACAGAGTATACAATGTCTGAGATTATTTCAGGCATTTACGAATACATGGAAAAGACAGGGCATAAGAAGGGAATTCTCTTTATTGATGAGATTAACTGTGTTTCTGAGACACTTATGCCTATGATGCTACAGTTTTTGCAGGTTAAGACTTTTGGTAATCAAAAGCTTCCAAAAAACTGGATTATTGTGGCTGCAGGAAACCCATCAGAATACAACAAGCAGGTTAGAGAGCTTGACGTTGTAACTCTTGATAGAGTTCGTTTAATCAATATAGAGCCTGACCTTGATGCTTGGAAAATCTATGCTATAAATCGCAAGGTTCACAGAAGTATACTAAGTTATTTAGATGTAAAAGCCGATAACTTCTATAAGGTTTACTCTGATGTGGACGGCTTAAAATTTGTTACAGCTAGAGGCTGGGAGGATTTAAGTACCCTCCTTTATAGCTATGAAGAGCTAGGAATTGCTATAACTGAGGACATTATCTATGAATATTTAAGAGATAGAGAAGTGGCTGAGGATTTCCTAAGCTTCTATGATCTTTACATGAAATATAGCAAAGATTATGAGATAGAACTTATCTTAAAAGCTAGCGTTGATGCAGCGGTTTATGCTAGACTAAACAACGCAGAATATGATGAGAAGTTAATTCTTATTAATCTGCTATTAGAAAGATTAGATAGAGATTTTAAAGAGGCCAATGAAAGTGCCGAAGAGCTTAAAAAAGCAAAGGATTCAGGAACAGATTATGATATGAGCTTAGAGCTTAAAGTGGGCGTTAGTTCAGAAATGGCAAGCTCTAACCTAGATAATACTATTCGTTTTATTAAGGAAGGCTTAGACGAGGGAAGTATGCTTATATTTATTACTAACCTTACACTTAGTGAAAATGCAGCAATATTCCTACTTAACAACCCTAATAAAAACTACCTAGAATATGCTGATAAGTTATTAATAAACTCTAAGAAGACAAAGATTCTAAAAGATTTGAACAAATAGAATGGGGTGAATTGATGACATTTATTCAATTTTGGAAAAATTTTTGTGGACATTTGCATACCGTTAATGCCCATAGAAGATTAGTTAGAAAGGAAATGTTTAAACTTGGTATGTATTATCAAGGTCTTACTCATGACCTTTCTAAGTATTCACCTGTGGAATTTATACCGGGGGTAATTTATTTCCAGGGGAATAGAAGTCCGAATAATGCCCAGAGAGAAAAAGAGGGTGTCTCTAGTGCTTGGCTTCATCACAAGGGCCGCAACAGACACCACTATGAATACTGGATTGATTATTCTACAAAAAAGACAGGGGATATCAACCTAGAAGGCATGCCAATGCCAAAGAAATACGTTATAGAAATGTTTTGCGACAGAATAGCAGCAAGCAAAATCTACAATAAAGACAAATATACCGATTCTGATGCCTTAAACTACTATTTACAGGGCAGGGGACATTATCTTATGCACCCAGATACAGAGGCACTCCTTTATCGCCTTTTGAAAATGTTATCAGAAAAGGGAGAAGACTACACATATGCATATATAAGACGTAAGATCTTACACCGTAAGAAATAGGAGGAAATATGGGTAATCGCAAATTTAGATTTTTAAGCCTACTGTTGGTTTTAATGCTTTTATGCACTAATATAACTGCCTGCAATAAAGCATCTTCTGCAAAGTCAGGAAACCTTGCAGCAGAAAGTATGGATGACACAATAGAATCAAGTGATGATGAAAGCTTGGAAGAAATTTCATCAGATGAATCCACTGAGACTTCTACAGGGGAGAGCAGTGAAGATACAAGCGCAAGTCAAGAAGAGACTTCCGTTACAACTCTTGAGGATGGCACAACTGTAATTACAACAAGTTCAGGCCAACAAATTACAATAAAAGAAGAGACTAATGCTGCCTCAACTAAATCTTCTAGCTCTGTACAAGTTGCTAAATCAGCAGTAAGTGGAGTTAGCCAAGAAAGTGATAACTCTTCACTATTACAGTCTGTTTCAAATAGCGCTAGCACTAGCGTTGAATTACATACATTTTCAGCAATAACAGCAAGTGAATATAGCGCAGCACAGTCTATTGTTAATAGCATTATTTCTAGCTCAATGTCAGAATATACTAAGGTAAAAACAATTCACGATTACCTAATTGACTCTATTACTTACCCATCAACTATTGATACAAGTAATAGAAGCCTATTTACCTGTACGGGTGCGCTAATTAACAAGGTGGCTGTATGCCAAGGCTATGCAGATGCATTTTCATTATTATGCTACTTAGCAGGGGTGCAGGCAGAAATCGTTTCAGGTCCAGCCAATAACGGCTCAAGTCTTATAGGTCATGCTTGGAATCAGGTAAGAATTGATGGTACTTGGTATAACATTGATTGTACTTGGGATGCGCCATTTGTTTCTTCTACTGAACAGATAAAAATTTACGATTATTTCCTTGTAACAGATGCTACAATTAGTGCTGATCACACAATAAATGCCTCCGCAGCGGCGGGATATCTTGCAGCAAAGCATAGTTGCATAGACTCAAGATATGAGGCAAATAACGCAAACTTAACTGATGATGCATATTATAGCTATTACAGCACAGCGAATTAAATACATTTTAATAATTATCAATTAACCTTAACAAGTTGCCAGTTTATAGTTAATGTTGTACAATAATTGTAACAATAAATAGTACGTGTTAATTGTAGAGGGAACTGATATGAAGGGGTATAAGAAGGCTTTATGGATTCTTCTGCTTGGAGAATTCGTTCTTTTGATTATAGACTTCATCAGCTATCAGATGAAGGATGTTATAAAATATGATATGAATACACTGCCATTTAGCGCAGTTAGTAATATGGTCAATTTTATTTGTGACCTTCTTATTTTGTTGACTTTTTTGATTTCATGGGGTATTACTGTCATTCGCAGGTTCGTGGATGGCCGTAATACTGGCCTTGAATATCTTACTTTATTTGATTTACTTGCAACTCTTTATTTCTTCCTAGAAAGCAAGTATATAGGCGGTTATTTCTACGTTGAAACTGCCTACACCACTGGTTTAATCAGTATTCTAATGACGATTCCAATTTTACTTTTACTTTATTACGAAAAACAATATGGCAATAAATATAGAAGATTATATGATGTGATGCTTTTGCTATCCTTCCTTATTTTCTTTGTACAATTAGGTCTCTTTTTATCAAAAGCTATAGATGTAAAATATATTTTCCTTTCAACTTATAGCTACATTGTAATAAATTTAATTGTCTTCTTTGTATGCTGTACCCTAGAAAATCACAGGCTTAAGGTCTGGGATTTAAAACTTGAAGAGATCGGACTTTTTGTATCCATTTCCTGCGGTATTATCGATGTCTGCTTAGGCGTTGGTGATATTGAAAATGTGAAGGGCACCTACTTTAGATACGGAATTACAGTTTATAGCATCATTATGGTAATCGTGCTTATTGTGAGACTTATGGAGACTTTGCTAGAAAATTCAAGGGTTTCCTCAGAAATGCTGGCAAAGCAGGTAGAAATCATGGAGTCTCAAAACAATAAATTGCGAGAGGCTAAAAAGGAAGCCGATGAGGCTAAACAGCAAGCTCAGGTGGCAAATAAGGCAAAGTCTAATTTCCTTGCCCACATGTCTCATGAAATTAGAACTCCTATTAATGCCATTATTGGTATGGATACCATGATTCTAAGGGATTCTAAGGACCCTGAAATCCTATCCTATGCAAGAGATATTGAGAAAGCCAGTAATAATCTCTACACCATAGTTAATGACATCCTTGATTTTTCTAAGATTGAATCAGGAAAAATGGAAATAGTTGAGACTAGCTACAATCTAAAGAGCATGATTCATGACTGTATTGGCATGATTATGATGAGGGCTAAAAGTAAGCGTTTATCAGTGGTTTTAAAAAATGATACTAAGGTTCCGGCATGTTTAATTGGTGATGCCATTAGAATCCGTCAGATTATTAATAACATTTTAACAAATGCAATAAAATATACAGATTACGGCAGTGTTACCATGTTTGTTGGCTATTCTCCAACAGATGAGGAGGACACAATAAACTTAATTGTTCAGGTGACAGATACGGGACAGGGTATGAAAAAGGAGGATTTATCGAATCTTTTCCATACCTTCCAGAGAATTAATATTGAGAGAAATTATGCGGTAGAGGGCACAGGCCTTGGTCTTTCTATTTCAAAGCAGCTAGTAGACCTTATGGGAGGCAGCATTGAGGTGGAAAGTGAATATGGCGTTGGTTCTACCTTTACCATAACAATCCCTCAAAAGCTAGATGGAGAAGATCTTCTTGGGGATATTTCCTCTCTTAAGAATGATGAGGACTATGAGGAGAATAGACACATTTCCTTTGTGGTAAATGATGTAAAAATCCTTGTGGTGGACGATATTCCGGCAAATATTAAGGTAGTGGAGGGCCTCCTTAAAAATACAAATATTGACATTGATTATTGCGACAACGGAAACACAGCCATTGCCCTTACTAGAAATGTAAACTATGACATGATTTTCCTTGATCATATGATGCCTGGCAAGGACGGCGTTGAGACCTTTAAGGAAATTAAGGCGGATAAGGATAATTTAAATAGGGAAACACCTATTATTATGCTTACGGCCAATGCCATTAATGGGGCTAAGAAAGAGTACCTATCCATTGGCTTTGATGACTATCTAGCAAAGCCTATTAGGGAGTTGCAGCTAGAGGCCATCATAAGAAAATATTTACCACCGGATAGCATCGTGGATGAGGAAGTGGATAAAAACTGGCATGAGAATTATAGATGGTATGACAAGCCAACTAAGGACGAGGATTTTAATAAGATCATCGAGGAGGGTGGCTTACTTGATATAACGAAATTAGATGCCAATAATCTAGATACTAAGAAAACCATTGAAAATGCAGTTGCAGACGCTATTGATATGGCGAATATCTGCTATATCGATGACAAGACGGGTATGGAATATTGCGGCGGAATTAGAGAGTTATACGATGAGTTAAAGGCAGATTACGTTAAGGAAAATCGCTTTGAGGATATTAAGAAATTCTATGAAGCCAATGACTTTAATAATTATAGAATTGCTGTACATGGTTTAAAGAGTACATCTCTTACTATTGGTGCTAAGAATTTTTCGGCTCTCTGCAAGGAAATCGAGCAGGGAGTTAAGGCTGGAAATATAGATATTGCACATCAAAAACAGGCTTATCTAATGGAGAGCTACGAGAAATTACTAAAGATGTTGGGCTGGAGGTGATAACTTGGAACTAGCTTATAATATTGATTTTGAAATTGCTGCAGCGGTATTCGACATGGTTTTATGGCTGTGTATGAATTACTTTTTTGTAACACAAACAGATGTAAGCAGGGCCTTTAGAGATTTGGTTATGTGGGCTTTAGTAGCCACAGTTTTTGATTTAACAACAGCACTTACAATTTCATATGGCTATATTGTTCCCTTCTGGTTTAACAGCCTTTTAAACACGGTGTATTTCGTGACTATTGCCCTAATGGGCTATTCCTACACAAAATACATCAATGCCTATGTAAGGGTTAGCGATAAAAAAGATGTGGATGTAATTATAGGAAAAGTAGTGGTTTGCGCCATTTGTGTAATGCTTGTGGTAAATATCCCTATTGGGTTTATTTTCAGCTTTAATGCCACTGAGGGCTATGTGCATGGACCACTTTATTTCCTAGTTTTTATACTGCCTATCTATTATCTTTTGTATGCTTCGGTAATTGCCGTGCTTAATAGAAAATGTTTCTCTGTAAAGCAGTTGGTATCCTTTGCCATGTACATGTTTTTGATATTGATAGGACTTGTGATTCAGTTCTTCTTCCTTCAGGACATTTTACTTACTATGTTCTTTGTTTCAGTGGGAATTTGGATTACCTTCCTTGCTATGGAAACACCAGATTATAGGCTTTTTATAGAGGCAATGTATAAACTAAACGATGTGACTAATAAGGCGAAGGAGGCCACTAATAAGGTCTTAGATTTAAATGCGTCTAAAGATACATTTTTAAAAAGTATTAGACAGGACATTAAGACGCCAGTTAACCGGATAAATGCTTACACTCAGAAGATATCTGCTAAAACGGCGGATCAGGATATCCTAAAGGATACAGAAAAAATCATTGAATCTGTAGGAAAGTTAAAGGAAACTCTTAAGGATATTAATGATTACATAAGTTTAACAGATGATAAGATGGAGTTAAACGTGGAGGAGTATTCACCTCGGGAGATGCTTGAGGACTGTGTGGAAATTGGTAAAAATAATGCCCGAGAAAAGGGCCTTGATTTTGATTATGAAATTGATGAGGGCTTCCCTAAGAAACTTTACGGGGACAGGCCTAGACTTTCACAAATCATATCTTCTCTTATATTTAATTCTCTGAAATTCACTCAAGTGGGCAAAGTTAACTTTAAGGCCTTGTGGAATCAGGAGGATGAGAATAAGGGCAAGATGACCATTGAGGTTTCAGACACTGGAGTTGGTATGAGGCCAGAAGAAAGAGAGAGCCTAGAAAAGAGTCTGAAATCTGGAATTATTGGTTATAACAAAAATGCAAAGGGCCGAGGCTTTGGTCTAAATATTGCCACGAGACTTCTTTCTTTAATGGGTAGTAAATTAAAGTTTAAGAGCGAGTATGGAAAGGGCACTACATTTTCCTTTGGAGTAGTACAAGGAGTTGATAAGCCTGCTAAGGTGGAGCCTCTTATAATGGAGGAGGATTTTAGTAAAACCAAGGCGGAGCTTGATATTAAAGAAGATTTGCTTGCTAACAAACTAGCAGAGGTAGGGCTTGAAATTGAAAAACAGGGAAAGAAAAAAAGTGATGTTAAGTTAGATCTCGTTAAGGAGGATAAAGACAGGGCAGAGATGCCTATAACTAAGGAGGTTAAAGAAAAAAAGCCAGTACAAAAGAAGGTTAAATTAGCCGAGAAAGATATGAAAAAAACTACAAAGATAAAGCCAAATTTGGTTAAGGAAGACAAGCAACAAAGAGTAGAGCCTATTGATGTAACAAAGAAAATCGAACCAAGTAAACAGGAAAACAAGCACACTCAGAATAAACCTCAAAGAGGGGATATTCTTAAGCTTGAAAAGGGTTTGAAGGGCTTTGATGTAGAGATGGGTTTAAAGTATTGCATGAATGATGTAGCCTTTTATGAAGATATGTTAAATACTTATGTAGAAAATGAGAAAATTGGAGATTTACTTACTTACATTCAAGTAGAAAATTGGGACGCATTCTTGCTTACACTTCGCTCTGTTAGAAACACCTCTCAAACCATTGGCGCTATGGAGCTTACAAGAAGCGCTAAGGATTTAGAGCTGGCGTTTAAACGAGGAGATTTAGACTATATAAAGTCTAATGCAAGAGCATTTTTATCTATGTATAGGAGTACTATTGAGGTTATTAAGGGCTATCGAGAGGAGGCATAAGGATGGATAAGAAGATATTAATTATTGATGATGACAAAATGATTTTAAAGCTTGCAGATTACGTCTTAAAGGATGAGTATGAGGTAAAATGTGCAAGTTCAGGAATTGATGGTATTGATATGATTCAGGATTTTGAGCCGGATCTTATTATGTTAGATATTGAAATGCCAATGATGAACGGTTTTGAGGTTATGTCCTTGGTTAAGCAAAATAAGAAATGGAATAAAATTCCAATCTTAATGTTTACATCTTCCGCTGACAGAGAAACAGTTTTAAAGGCTAAGAGATTAGGCGTAAATGATTATATTGTGAAGCCATTTTTACCAGAAAAACTCTTAGAAAGCGTAGAAAAAACTTTCGGGAGAAACGCTCACAAATAAGCATAAACACTCAATTTTTCTTAAATATAAATAAATTGAATTGTGCATAATTACCAAATTATAGCATGTGATTATATAGAAAACAGCAATTTACAACAAAAAATCACATGTTATAATTTTAGTATGAACTGTAAACGTTTTCACATTTGCATATTTATTAAGTGGGGGCTTAACGTATGAAATGTAAGGCTTTCAGTTGAGACACATTGATTATTAGATTATTAATTTTGGAGGTTTTGAAATGAAATCATTTGATTATGTAATTAAAGACGAAGTAGGAATTCACGCTAGACCAGCAGGTCTTTTAGTAAAGGAAGCTAAGAACTATGATTCTAAGATCACAGTTTGCAAGGGTGATAAATCAGCAGAAGCAACAAAGCTTATGGCTTTAATGGCAATGGGTGTTAAGTGTGGCGATACTGTAACTGTTAACGTAGAAGGTGGAGATGAAGAAGCTACATTTGCTAG
>JAEEGI010002151.1_pt1 | contig 48729 bp, 36 predicted proteins | sample 8958751 | NCBI WGS metagenome assembly JAEEGI01 (sample SAMN16246545, study PRJNA631951) | gut metagenome | biome: gut microbiome; feature: rumen; material: KS-attached | host: Bos | place: Iran: Karaj | collected 2018-10
CCTGATTTGCAATAAACTCAGTGCGCTGTTCACTTACCTTAAGCTGAGGAAGATTGAAAACAAGGGCAAGAAGCTCTGTCATTGGAATATAAGTATTATATGCAAGCTTAGATCTTGAATTATGTTCACGCTGATAACGTGTGTTTGCTATTTCAATATATTTTGTCATTACATCCTGTGCAGCCTGCTGGTGTTCAAGATTAAGAGTTGTGTTTACGGTAAAACCGCTTGTGTAAATATCATCAGAACCATAAATCATACTGCCAAGTTCTCGGCGCACATATTCTGAAAACCAAGGTGCTTTATCATCACGAAGCATATAGGCCGAAGTAGAAGTTCTTGTATAATCAAAGTTGGACCAGTAATCTTCAAAAGAGGTGTCTGATTCTTCCTGAGTGATGTAGCCGGCTGCTACCATAGATTTAAGTACATCCTTCTGGCGGTCCATTGCCCGGTTAGGATGGTCGAAAGGATTATACAAAGCCGGATTAGAAAGCTGGATTACAAGAATTGCAGCTTCTGCCGGTGTAATGTTTGTTGCATCGTGTCCAAAATAATATTTTGAAGCGGCATTTACACCGTAAGTTCCACCGCCAAAATATATTTTGTTAAGATAAAGTTCAAGAATCTCATTCTTAGAATAACGGCGCTCCATTTGAATTGCCCACCAAAGTTCTATTAACTTTCGCTTGTAGGTCATGTCTGTTCGGTCGCAGTAAAGGGTACCGGCAATCTGCTGGGTTAGGGTAGAACCGCCTCCAAGGGATTTTCCCATAAGCTTTCCGATTACAGCACGTAATACGGCTTTTACACTAAAACCCTTGTGAGAAAAGAAAATCCTGTCTTCACGGGTAATAAGTGCGTCAATCAAATGCTGTGGAAGCTTTTTGTAGGAAATAATTTCGCGTTTTTCATCTGAAGCAAATTCTGTTATAAGCTCACCGTTTATATCTAAAAGCTTTGTAGGTAAGGCTGTGTTAAATTCTGTAATAAATTCTGAATTCTTAATATTTTTAGTTTCTGAAAGACACCAGCCCAGTCCGGCACCTAAAAGGATTGAGAAAACAATAAGAAGTACGAATAGAAAAAAGGCTGATTTTTTGATTTTAATCATAACAATATTATAGTAAAAAATACGATATAATTCAATTGGACTGTTAAGGCAAAAAAAAAGGCACGGATTTAGATCCGTGCCATGCCCATCAGGCAATCGGGAACATGGGTGGGAGGGGAAAATGTCCCCGATACTATTAATATCGACCTGTATACCCGAAATCTTTAGCTTGAAAAAAAGATTTTTTTAAGATTTTATTTCCGTCAATAAGCCTTATTCTTCGGAAATCTGTAAGTCTACGGCGAGATTTGCCTTGTAAGTTTTACCTTTAATTGCAGAAATTGACCTGATTATTTCGTAATCTCCAATGATGAACGTTACTTTATGTTCGCCTTCGGAGATGATTATTTCTTTTCCTGTTTCAGCAAAATCTTCTCCATCAAGCTGAATCTTTGTACCTTCCGGTGCTGTAATGATAAGGGTAGGCTCAATGCTTTTAAGCTGGATTGAGAGGTCTGATTTTTTAGCCTGTTCAATGCGTACTGTTCTTACTTCAGTTCTGTAGCTTTCTGAAATAACAGAAACAGTGTGAATGCCTGTATTCAAAAGAATGCTGTCAAAAGCATCCTGAACCGGATTATCGTCAATGAAAACAGTATAGAATGGTTCTGTTTCTGAATCATTTTCGGATTCTTCACTTTCAGAAGCCTGTTCCTGTGCCTGCAGCTCTTCTTTTTTATCATGCAGCTGAAGTTCTGCTTCCTGAATATCAAGATTTAATATACCTTTATCTGAAAGGACAGGCTTAATATGCATTTTTATTTTTGAATCAAGAACGGAATCCGGCACACCTTTCATAACCTGCTGCAGCCTCAGGAAAATATAATTACCCGAAATGTCAGGCCTTTTGTCCAGACGTGTTGTATACTGATTTGTCTTAAATTGCTTTGTATCTGTTATAGGAATCTGTAAATACCACGAAAGCTTACCCGGAAGTACTTCAAAAAAGATTTTATTGCCGGAAAAGTCTATCTGTGCTGTAGCCGGAGAAGGATTAACTGAATCATAAACTATACAGGCACAGCAGTCCCGCCATAAAGCCGTTTCTTCCGGAATAGACATTTTAATTTCAATGCCTTCAATAAAAGTTCTTGATTCAGGCAGGAAGATTGCAAGAGCATCATTTAATTCAAGGGCAGCTTCTGCTTCGGAATTAACATCTTCTGAAATATTAACAGTATGCAGTCTGGCAACCCTGAATTGTTCTGCAAAAACAGGAATCGCCATCATAGCGAATAAAGAGAAAACTGAAACTGTATATTTCCTTAAACTAAACATCATTTTAATCTGAGTGATGACGAAGGATTCTGCGCAATTCCATCCTTGCGTATCTCAAAATGAAGATGTGGGCCGGTTGCCATACCGGTGCTTCCAACGTATCCTATTATATCACCTTTTTTTACAGAATCATAGTTTGAAATTGCAATTTTTGAAAGATGTGCATAAATACTTGTCATTGCACCATCATCATGCGAAAGAATAATGTAATTTCCAAAAGTTGGGTCATTCTGGTAGCAGATTGCATCAAAACCATCTTTTATGGCATAAACAGGAGTGCCTTCTGCGGCTGCAAGGTCTATGCCGTTATGATTCTTCCATTCACCAGAAACAGGATTTTTGCGCTTTCCGAACTCAGAAGAAATCCAATAGGAATCTTTGTTGATTGGAAGCCGAAGCTCTGAATCAAGAAAGTAAGCCCTTTCTGTAGGCGTGAATCTTCCGTTTATAAGGAAAATGAACTCATCCTTTTCGGTGTTGTAGTAAATGTATTTGCCGGGATTTTCAGAATTAAAATACCTTTCCTGGAGTAATATTTCAAGGGAATTAATACCCTGTTTTTTGCGGATAAAAAGTCCTGGTGCAGTTGGCAGAAGGAGCGTTTTTCCATAGAGGGATACTGTTGAACTTTCAAGGCAGTTAAGCGTTGCAATTGTATCGTAAGGAATGTTGCAGCGGGAAGCCAGTGCTATAAGCGTCATTTTCGGATCCACAACATTGTATTTAAATACAATAAGGTCTGGAGTACGTCCGGCTGCAATGTTCTTGTAATTATCTTCGACAATATAGGAATACTCTTTGTAAAGCAAATCTGAAGATTTCATTTCTGTAATTTCAGGAATTGTTTTCTGTGTATTCTGGGCATAGAGCAGGGGAGCAATTAATAAAAATGACAGGAAAAGGATTCTTGTCTTTTTATTCATGGCGTATCCTGTTTAGAATAAAATTGAAAAGTGCAAGAATTGATATTGTAAGAACTAAGATTAAAAGTGCAAAAAGTTTTTTTTCATTCAGTACAAGCTTTATTGAAAATACAGCGCCTGCAACCGAAATAAGAAGATTACCAAAAAACTTTATTACGGAAGAAATGCTGCTCTTTTTTATTTTGCTGATTATAAGAAAAAGTGCGGCAATTCCAAGAAGTGTAAGGATAGTTATTGTGTAAACCTTTGGGAAGGAAATTGAAAACTTCCATAAAGGCCAGACAAGAATGACTGATGCAGAAATACAAAGAACAATAAGCAGTAAAAACCGCATTAAAGAGAAAAACTTATTATTTGTCAACAGACTTTGTTTGTCTTTCATTTTTTCTTTGCGAAGTAAAAGGCTGCATTCTGTCGGAATATCAGAAAAAATTAGTCCTCTTCAACAATAGCTTCTGCAGGACATTCAGCTGCACATGTACCACAGCTGATACATTTTTCTGCATCAATAACGCGAGTTCCATTCTGTTCAGAGATAGCTTCTACAGGACAATCTGGCTCACAGGCACCACAATTTACACACTGGTCGGTAATTTTATACATTTATTTGCTCCTATAAAATATATTCATTACATAATACATTATGCATTGGTTTTTCGCAACTATAATAACTGGTCAAAATACCCTAATCGGAACATAGAATAAATAAAAAAATTGAAAAATCAAAAATAGTAAAGTATACTTTGATTATGACTAAGAAAGAAATTGCATCGTATATCGATCAGACAGTATTGGCTCCTGATGCAGGAGTAAAAGAAATTACACAGGTTTGTAATGAAGCTATACAATATGGTTTTGCTTCTGTATGCATTAATCCGGTTTATGTTCCTTATGCAGCAACTGCTCTGGAAAAGACTGATGTAAAGGTCTGTACAGTAATCGGATTTCCTCTTGGCGCAAGCACCTCTAAGGTAAAAGCAGAGGAAGCAAAAAATGCCATTCTGAATGGTGCCGATGAAATTGATATGGTAATCAATATTGGTGCTGCAAAGGACGGTCGTTTTTCTATTGTTGGCAGTGATATTGCAACTGTAGTTAAAGCTGTAAAAAGCGCCGGCAGAAAAGTTCGCCGAAAGGTGATTGTAAAGGTAATTATAGAAACCTGCCTGCTTGACGACAGTACAATAAAAATGTGCTGTATGTGTGCAAAGAAAGCTGGAGCAGATTTTGTAAAAACTTCTACGGGCTTTGCAACACCAAAGAGTCTGGATGGTCAGCTTTTACCAAATGGTGCAAGCGTTCATCATGTACAGCTTATGAGGGAAACTGTAGGTCCTGATATGGGTGTAAAGGCTTCAGGTGGAATACGTTCGGCAAAAATGGCAGCCGCAATGATTGAAGCCGGTGCAAACAGAATAGGCACTTCGAGCGGTGTAAATATAATTGAAAATTGGGAATAGCGAAAGTTTCTGCGGATTGGTTACCGTTGACGAAATCTACTTTCGCTTGCAGTTTTGCATAGCAAAACTGCAGACATTTGATCAAAAAAAAGCTGCCTGAGAAATCAGACAGCTTTTTTTTATTTATGCGTTACCAGCCAGGCTTTTGCTGGCATTTGCCATTAGATTTTTGCCTTTTTGATGCTCTTGATTACGTATGAATATTCGTGGCCGTCTACAACGTATGTTGCAGTTTCGCCAACCTTCTTATCCATAATTGCATTTCCAAATGGAGACATGTAAGAAATAACATTGTTTGCAATGTCAGACTCCCATGGACCAAGGATAGTGTATTTTTCATCTCTATCCATTTCATTGTTATGCAAGGTAACTTCTGTTGCAAAAGAAACAACGCTTGTTGTAATAGTTGTTGGATCGAATAAAGTAGCCCGGTTGAGCTCTTCCTGGAGTCTTGCAAGTGTAAGGTTGAGCATGTGCTGCTTGTCTCTTGCAGACTTGTATTCGGCATTTTCTTTAAGGTCACCCTTTTCTCGTGCTTCAGATATTTCCTTAGCATTTGCAGGAAGGTCAATATTCTGGATTCTATCAATTTCTCCTTTTTTCTCTTCAAGCTTCCTGGCAGTAACAAGCATACCCTTAGGCTGAGTTGTTTTCTCTTCAGCAACACGGAACTTGTAGTCCGGATATTTTTCAAGAATCTTGTTTCGCATCTGAGCTTTGTATATAGGATCCATATCGGCAATATCATCAATAAGGGTGTAAATTTTCTTTACAGTAGCTTCATCTTTGCTGAACATATATTTGAAGATTGTTTCGTCCTTGAAAAGAAGAAGGGTAGCATTCTTATTGATTTTCTTATTCTCAGTTGTATTAACATGGTTATTGATTTCACGGAAAGTAAGCTCAATAATATTAATCAGAGTAATAATCTGTTTTTCGTAATTTACGCCAGCATCCTTATACCAGTCTTTATCCTGGCACTCTTTGAAGAAGAACATTACAGTTTCGCGGTAATCCTTGAAGTTCTCAAAACTTGTTCTTACAAGCTTCTGAACATCTGCAGTGTGTCCTGCTTCTACAAGAATATTAAGAAGTGAACCGTCAAGAACTACAGGGAACAGCTTGATGTACTGAACATTCCAGTCTGCAAGCATCTTAATGCTTTCAAGGAAGTCCTTTTTAAGAGTTGTATTCTTGCTGTCCTTAAGAAGAAGATATGTTTCTTTAGGATTTTCAAGTCTGTTATAAAGTTCAGAGAATGTTTCTTTGATAGGGAAAGCAAACTGTCTGTCTATTCTGCTTACAGCCTTAACAACAAGGTAAGATGCAATAACAAACTCGTTTACCTTTGAAATGTTCTTTAAGTAACCTGTGAAGTATGAATACATTTCTGCAAAAAGCTCGCTTGATTTGTCTGTAAGGTCGCTGTTTACATATTTCATAAGAATATCAATTCTTGCAAAGAATTGTTTCTGTGCCTTAAACTCGTTTGAAAGCTTTTCTTCAGGTGTAATTTCATGGTCGCGTACTGTGTAAAGGTTGATGTCGCTTGGATTTACACCAAAAATAGCGTTTGATTCAAGCTCTTTTTTTGCAGCTGTATTCCATGAAGTCCATTCCCCTGCAGAAAGAATTGAAGGAACAAGCTCAGATTTGATTCTCTTAAAGTCGCAGTTGTTGTCAAAGCTCTTTATAATTGTCTTGAGAGCCCAAATCTTATCTTCCTTAACGCGTTTTGCAAGGATTTCCTTTTTCTTTGTAGCTTTAAGAACCCATATATGGTCTTTAGAAAGAGGTTTGAGTGCAGTAACAGCCATCTTAAGTGAAATATTGTGGATACCGCCTGTTCGTCCAAAGTTAATTTCAAGCATATCTTTTTCAAGCTTAAGGATTTTACCAACACCCCAGTTTCTGTGGAATACAAAACTACCCTTGTCAAAAGCAATATGCTTTTCAAAGTCGTTGATTGCTTCAAAAACATTTCGGTAGTTCTGGGTAAGGTTTGAAGATCTTATATATTCTTCAAGCTGACTGTGATTCTTATATTTACCACGGTAGCAGTCTGTAATTTCTTTTCTTGCCCATGTATCTTTTGGTTCAATTTCAAGATTCTGCTTAAGGATTTCAATAGCGATATCCCAGTTTTTCTTGTCTTTATAATAGTTGTAGAGCTCCTGCATTAAGGTTGTAGTCTTGATTTCGCCGAAAGTCTTTGCAATCTTTCTGCGTACAAGCTGGAAGAAGTCAATTTCGTCTGGAATGATTGAAACAAGCTTAGACCAGATATCCTTACATGAAGTATAGTTACCAATGTTGATATATCGGAGAACGGCTTTCTTGTAATAATCAATAGTATTTTCAACGTCACCTTCGCTTTCGTAGTGTTCGGCAAGAACTTTTGCAAGGTCAGCTTCTTCAAAATCAATCTTTACGATTTTTGTATAAAGATCCCATACCTTATTATTATTTTCTGCAGCATAGCTTCCTGCAAGAGTTTTAAGAGCAAACTTATTGTTTGGATCTTCTTCAAGAATGCTTTCACAAAGATAAGTAACAATTGCTTCCTTGTGGTTTTTCTGGAAAATATCAACAAGAGCCTCAAGCGAAGAGTTGTCAATTGTTCCTTTCTGAATAGCGAGCATACCTGAAAGATAAAGCGCAATAATACTGTCTTTTGTGTGTGACAAATGAGCTTCGCAAACTTCAAGAACTTCATCTACGCAGTTTTCATTGCGAGCCTGTTCTACGATTACCGCAAGTTCCTTAAGATTGTTTTGTGTGTAATTGCTGATAGTTGCTCTTGTCCATGTTTCTTCTTTCAGCATATCCTGAACTGAAATAATTAAAGTTTCTGCCATATTTAACACTCCTGTTGGTATAAACTTTTGTCAGGATCGTGGATTATTGTACAAATGAATTGTAAACAGATGAATCCAAAATCTTTATTTTAAGTAATATCTCATTGATCTTATTAACGCTTTCTTTTCGTAATACATAATGGTCAATGAGCCAAAAATATTTATTTAACATTTGTGGAACCAAAACCTCTGAATTACAGGCAGGGTCTTTGTATTCACTTTCCAATTCATAAATATCTCTATTTATTCTTGTAGCTTCCTGCGGTGTAAGCTCTCTTTTTATGTTAAAAATACCGTATAAAGTACCAAAAATTGGAATCCAGTAATTTATTAACTTTCCCGTATAGCCTTTTTCCATTGTCTTATCGATAAGGCATCTGATTAATTGTGAATCAAGGAAAACCGTATCAATTTTTTCAGGATCAATAAAAAAAGCTTCCCTGAAAAGTACTTTGCCATATCTGTCTTCTCCGCAAAGAGAAAAACAGTCTGCAAGCTGTGCAAGCACCGAAGCCTGATTTGGATAAATACTGTTTGCTTCCGAAAGACATTCTCTTGCATTCTCAAAATCGCCAAGCTTTTTGTAGCAGATTCCCATATTCTGAAGGATTACTGCACGGTGCATAGGGTCTTTTTCATCCATAAGCTTAGAGTAAAGCTTTAAGGAAGAGGAGAAAAATCCCTTGTGAATAGCTTCTAGGGCTGGTTCATAAGTATATTTTTCTCTGGGAAGAAAAGTTGTCTGGAAGGATTTCCATTCCTCTAGAAGATGGTCGCCCTGGTCTGATAAAGTATCTCCATCATGTCTTCTTAAGGAATCAACCCAAAAACAACAGTACCGGTTTGTATAGCTTAATTCCTTGCAGTCAAGGTCGTGCACAAAAAGAGAACTTGTAACTTCCTGTGCCTGGGCCCATTGACCATGTTCCAGGTATTTTAAAGCTTCCTTTAATCCGGTTTCTGTTTGAATCTCCATAGCGCTTATTTTAATAATATAAGAGATTAAAAATAAAATCAACAAAGATTATGAAAAAATAGGAAAAAAGGGATAAACTTTATATACCTAATGTTTTAATCTGTCAAGCAAAAAATGAAAAAAAATATACGAAAAAAAATCAGATTGTAAATATATGAAATCTTTGTTAAAATATTAACCAAATGAAAACTTCTTTTTTAGCAAAAACACCAATTTTAGCACCATCATTGCTTTCTGCTGATTTATCAGAACTTAAGGAAGCAATCTCAAAAATAGAAAAAAATAAGGGTTCTGCCGTTCATATTGATGTTATGGACGGTCAGTTTGTACCGGAAATTACATATGGTCAGCCTGTAGTAAGGTCAATCAGAAAACTTACAAAACTTCCTTTTGATGTACACCTTATGGTTCAAAATCCGGAAAAGCAGATAGATTCTTTTGCACAGGCTGGAGCAGACTGGATTACATTCCACTACGAAGGTACACCTCATTCACACAGACTTATTCAGCATATTCATGAACTTGGAAAAAAGGCCGGAGTTGCAATTTGTCCGGGAACTCCTGTATCTGTATTGTCGGAAATACTGAAAACTGCCGATATTATATTAGTGATGACCGTTAATCCCGGTTGGGGTGGTCAGAAAATTATTCCTGCTTGTGTTGATAAAATTGCTGAGCTTAAAAGAATCAGGGAAGAAAACGATTACGGCTATCTTATTTCTACAGATGGCGGAATCAATCACGAAACAATTCAGTCTGTAATTGATGCAGGTGTAGATATTATTGTTTCCGGTTCTTCTTTTTTTAGCGGCGAACTTAAGTGGAATAATTAGAAAGTTTTAGGACGGCAAATGATGAAGAAGGGAATTGCTTTTTTATTATTCTGTATGATATTCATTTCTGCGGGGCTTTATGCAAGCGAATCTGCGTCTGCCGCTTATCTTGAAGGTTGTAAAGCTTTTTCTCGTGGAGAATGGAACTCAGCAGTATTCCTTTTGAAAAAAGCGGCTTCGTATCCGGAAAACAATAATCCAGATACATTCTATATGCTTATAGCCGCAGAGATTTATGCAGAAGATTACAGAACTGCACTTGGTGATTGTGATGATTTTATGAAGGTTTTTCCAGATTCCATTTATACACCGCGTATTCAGTATATGAAAGGAAAGGTTCTTTATTCGCTTGGTGATTATGAAAAATCAATTTTAGTTTTAAGCGATTTCTGCCACCGTAACGAAGAAGATGAGCTTTATCCGCTTGCTTTGTTTTATATAGCTGAATGTCTTTTTACAGATTATAAATATGAGGAAGCAGAAGCTATTTATGAAAGAATAGTTGTAAACTATCCTTCATGCGAAAAAGTTGCTGCTGCTCAGTACAGAATTGAAAATATAGCCCAGCGTTCAAGGGAAGAAAAGCTTCTTTATCTTTTAAAACAGACTGGTGAAGAATATCTTGCAGCAAAAGAAGATTATGAAAAACAGCTTCGTCTGTATAATTCAGAAGCTATAAATACTACCCGCGAAAGACTTATAGATGCCCAGCAGAAAAATAAAGACCTTGAAGAGCAGATTGCGGGGCTTGAAGCACAGATTAAGGCCCTTAAGGATGAACAGGAGCTTCAGTCTCAACAGCAGTTAGAATCACAGAAAGAAATTGAAGAAGCAGACTCTGAAAATGGTGAAACAATTCGTATTCTTAAAGCAAAAGCCTTTTTAATTCAGAGGATTTTGGATAAACAGCAGGAAGAAGCTGCTAATGACCAGAGTAAGTAGAGAGGTGATTATGAAAAAAAGCAGATTTATAGTATTTTGTACAATTTTCGCATTTGTTTTTTGCCTGACATCTCCTGCGTATTCCGCTTCTAAAAAGAAAAAGGCACAGAAAGAAACTGATACCGAAGCTGTAGAACCTAAAACCGAAGAAACTGCTGAAGTTAAAGCAGAAGATAAAAACGAATCAGAAGTAGTGGAGAAAGTAGAGCCGGAAGCTGAAGATAAAACTGCAGCGGAAACTGAAAATAAGGTTGAATCTAAGACAGAAGATAAAGCTGAGCCGGAAAAGAAAAAAACAAAGAAAAAGTCTGCAAAACAGATTCAGCGCGAAAAGAATAATTTTTCAGGCTGGGTTGAGCCACGTGGTCGTTCTATAGAAGAAGTATACGGTTCCATAAAATTACGGATTAGAAATCGAATTGGAAGTTTTAATGTTTCTATGTTCGATGAAGAATCTAAAAAAACTGTATCTGCACTTTCAACCTCAGATGAATATACAACTTCCGGTTTTTATCTTAAGGTTGGAAAGAAAATAGTTGAGTTAAACTCTGATTCTGGTGTAAGAAAATCTGCATGGAAAACAGATACTGGTGCTGCAATTGGCTATAGAATTGAAAACTTAGCAGATGTAATAGTTTATTTTGATGCTTTTGCTTCAAGTGAAGATTATGATATGGACTCTTTAAAAGTAACTGTAAAAGTTACGAATATGAGTAAAAAGAAAGAATACTATGCTGTAAAGCTTCTTCTTGATACTATTCTTGGCGAAACAGACAGACATCATTTTTATGACAGCAACAATAATCCTGTGAAAAATGAAGTTGCCTTCAGAGAGTTTGATGAAAACAAATGGTTTGTTTCTAAAAACTCAAGTGGTTCACTTCAGGTTATTTTTGATGGTGGTGAATGTACAAAGCCGGAGCTTGTAGCACTTGCTAATTACTCAACTCTGGATACAAGAAACTGGGAACCGGATTTACTTACATATAGAGCATTTGATACAATCCTTTCTTATAATAACTCTGCGATTGGAATTACATGGCCGCGTCACAGACTTGGTGCAGATGAACAGTTTACAGAAGTATTCTATTTGTCTACTGCATTTGGTGAAAGAAAACCTTCCGGGGCTGCTTATGTTTTAGGAATTGAACCTGAACAGACTGCTCAGCCAGTTGAAGTTGTACAGGCTGAACCTAATCCACAGAAAGAAGAAAAAGTTGAACAGGAAAAGGAAAAAACTCCTGAAAATGTTGAAGAGAAAAAAGAAGAACCTGTAAGTACATTACCACCGTATGTTCCTTTTGATGTAAAAACTCTTACAAGACAGCAGCTTTCTCCAGAATATATTCAGGCTCTGTTGGAAAGAATAGAAGCACTCGAAGAATCAGATGAATCAATAGATAAAGAAGAACTTGTATTGTTAAATGCAGAGCTCGATACAATACTTGAAGCTTTGCGTTTGTAGGTCAGGTAATTTATGGCTCAGGATGTATTAAGCGTTGCATGGAAGTTCATGCGCAAAAGACAATTTGCCACCGCAATAAAGCTGCTCGAAGGTAGGGCAGAAACTTACGAGGATAATTTTGAATATTATCTTATTACGGGAATTGCATGTCTTTACGTAGGAGATTTTGGTGCAGCCGGTTCATACTTTCAAAGGGCTAGAAAAATAAAGATTACAGATACAAGACTTATACTTGGTCAGGCAGCAATTTATTTAAGGCGCGGTGATACAGACAGAGCTTTGCAATATTACCTTGAAGTTATAGAAAATGATGCCGCAAATAAAATCGCAGCTGATGCGATTGAGTTTATTCGTACACGTGGTGATTATGATACAATCTGCCGTTGGGTTGATACCGGTAGAATAAAGCAGTTTTATCCGCCGCTGGGTCCAAATCCTACAAAGATAACTGAAATTGTTCTGGGCGCTGTTGCTGTAGTGGCCTGTACTTCGTTGGTTTTATTCTTTGTTGCAAGAAGTCATAAGGATTATTCAAAAGGTGTGCGAAGAAATATTTCTGAGCTTTCCCTTACAGTTGATGAAAAAAACAATTCACAGGAAAAAGATTTATCGGGACAGACCTTCAGTTATATCCTCAGTGAAAAACAGATTACAGACAGTTATGATAATGCTTTAAAATATTTCCAGTCTCACAGGGATAATAAAGCGCAGATAGAAATAAACAGAATCCTTAATTCAAATGCAGCTTTATCAATAAAACAGAAAGCTGGAGTTCTCAGCGGCTACCTTGATGAACCAACGTTTGACACTCTGACTGATAATCCTTCTTACGATGATGTTCAGAATGAACCAGCTCTTTATCTTGATTGCTGGGTATCATGGGGTGGAAAAATAAGCAATGCAGTAACAAATCCGGACGGTACATATTCCTGTCAGCTGCTTGTTGGTTATGAATCCGGAGAAAATGTAGAAGGAATTGTTACGGTAAGGTTTAATTCTGTGCCGAATATTGCCGTTGACCAGCCTGTAAAGATTCTTGGAAAGATTTCTTCGGAAGATAAAAAGATTTACCTTAAGGGAAAATCAGTTTATCAGAATATAAAAGACGGAATGCTTTAGAGTGTATAATTTTGTATAAAAATATACGGAAATTGTAAAATTTCATTTTTTTTGAAAAAATTTGATTTTTTTTTCAAGAAAATGGTCTTTTTTTTAAAATTAAAGCCATATTATATGTAGGGAGGAAGGTGGCTGAAATGGCAAATACAAATCCAGCTCCGATGGACATGTCGGAGAAAATGAAGGCTCTGGAGGCAGCTCGTCTTCAGATTGAAAAACAGTTTGGTCAGGGTGCAATTATGCGTCTTGGCGATAAAGCAGATGTGGCCGGTATTGATGTTGTACCATCCGGTTCAATTCTGCTTGATGAAGCTTTGGGAATAGGCGGTTATCCCAGGGGACGTATTATTGAAATGTACGGTCCTGAAAGCTCTGGAAAAACTACACTTGCACTTCATGCAATAGCAGAAGCACAGAAGCTTGGAGGAGTTGCAGCATTCGTAGATGCAGAGCATGCATTGGATCCTGTTTATGCAAAAAATCTTGGTGTAAATATTGACCAGTTGTGGGTTTCTCAGCCGGATACAGGTGAGCAGGCTCTGGAGATTACAGAAAATCTTGTTCGCAGTGGTGCTGTGGATATTATTGTAGTTGACTCAGTTGCAGCTCTTACACCGGAAAAAGAAATTGAAGGTGAAATGGGTGATGCTGTAATGGGTATGCAGGCTAGACTTATGAGCCAGGCTTTGCGTAAGCTTACAGCAATTGTTGGAAAATCAAATTGTATTGTAATCTTTATCAACCAGATTCGTATGAAGATTGGTGTTATGTTCGGTAATCCTGAAACAACAACCGGTGGACAGGCCTTGAAGTTCTATTCATCTGTTCGTCTTGAAATCAGAAGGATTGAAACAATTGACGGTAAGGGTGATGAAGATGCAATCGGTAACAGAGTGCGCGTAAAGGTTGTAAAGAACAAGGTTGCGCCTCCATTCAGAAAGTGCGAACTTGATATTTACTTTGGCAAAGGTATTTCTGCTTCTGCGAGCCTGCTTGATTCTGCCGTTAAGCATGGAATCATCGACAAACGCGGTGCCTGGTACACAATGGGCGAAGAAAAAATAGGCCAGGGCAAGGAAAACGCCGTAAACTACATTGAACAGAATGCTGAGCTTGCAAAGAAAATTGAAGAAAAAATCCGTGCCGAAGTTTTCCCGGGCCAGGTATTAAAAGCTAAGGAAGAAACTCCTGAGAAATAAGAATGAAACGGGTTCTTTTGGGATTAGGCTCAAATAAAAGTTTTCAGAATAAACCGCCGCTTGAATTGTTAGGGTGCGCCTGTACTGAATTGAGTCGTATTCTGAAGGACCCGGTTTTTTCTTCCGTGTACAGAACAAAAGCAATGTACGTGGAAGATCAGGATGATTTTTACAATATGGCAGTTCTTGGATATGCAGATGATGTTCTAAGTCCATTTGAACTGCTGAGCTATATTCATGAAATTGAAGCTAAATACGGGCGTAACCGGGAAGAAGAAATCCGTTTTGGTCCCCGTTCCCTTGATATTGACATAGAACTTTTTGGTGATGATGTTATAAACACGCCGGATTTACAAATCCCACACATAAGAATAAAAGAACGTGCATTTGTTCTTATTCCAGCTCTTGAGATTCTTCCTGAATCTACCGATAAAAAAATAAGAGATGAATATGCTGAATGTCTGGAAAAATTACGTTCAGCAGGCAATTTTATTGATAATCAGGTAGAAAAAATGGAATACGAAACAAAAACATCTAACACCGCAGTATTAACAAAAGAAAAAGAACTGAAATACAAAGCAGGCCAGTTTGAAGGTCCTCTTGATTTATTGTGGCAATTAATCCGCGAAAGTAAAATCAATATTTATGATATTCCGATTGCCCAGATTACAGAACAGTATCTTGAATACCTTGATTATGTAGTGCAGACCGATCTTGCAAATCTTTCTGAGTTTTACAGCTGGGCAGCAAAGCTTATTTATATAAAGAGCCGTATGCTTTTACCTGTTGAGTTCAGTTATGAAGATGATGATGAAGAAGATCCGCGCCAGGAGCTTGTAGACAGGCTTATTGAATACCAGAAGTTTAAGAAGCTTTCATCACTTATGGACGACCAGGAAGATGATTCTGAATGGAACTTTGAGCGCAAAAAGATTCAGCGTGTTCTCCCTTTTGATGAAGCTGATGATATGTGGGAAGAAGTTGATACCTGGGATTTGCTCCAGCAGATGCAGTCAATGTTCAAATCGATGATGGGACAGTATTCAAATGAAACAATTTTGAACATGTTTGAAGAAATCTCTGTAAACGAAAAAATTACACTCATGAACGAGTTTCTTGATAACAAAAAAGAATGTATGTTTACAGATTTGCTTACAAGACCTGGCAATGCAATGGATGTAATCTGTGCTTTCATGGCAATTCTTGAAGCTGTTAAATTCCGTATGATAACCATCTTCCAAAATAAGCTGTTTGGTGATATAAAGATATGCGTAAGGGAAGATAGTGACGGCTATGTTCCCAGCGAGGACGAGCTGACAAGTAATTAGCTTAAATATGATTGTCGGGCTTGACCCGACATTTTTTTTAAAGGAATTAATAATGGATTTTAATAAAGAAACGGCTCTTGTAGAAACAGTTTTATTTCTTGAGAGTGAACCTTTAACTGTAAAAATGCTTTCTAACAGAGCACAGCTTTCGGAAGAAGTTGTTGAAAAATGTCTAGAAAAGCTTAACGAAAAATATTCTGCCGAAGACAGCGGTATTGAAATCTCTACAATCGCAGGCGGACTTTGTCTTACTCCAAAAAAAGAATACTGGGATGTCTTAAAAGAGTTGTACGGAATGAAAAGGGAAGGCCGGCTTTCTAAATCGGCAATGGAAACTCTTGCAATTATTGCATACAAGCAGCCGGTTACCAGGGCAGAAATTGAAGCAATCCGTGGAGTTGGCGTAGACAATATGGTTCGCCTTTTGATTGAGCGAAACCTTATAAAAGAAGTTGGAAAAAAGGATGCACCTGGAAGACCAACTTTGTTCGGAACTACAAAAGAGTTTTTAAAGCTTTTCAGATTAAACAGCATTGCAGATCTTCCTAAGCTTGATGAGGATGAAGAGGAACGCTTTGAACTCGCACGATAAAAATACAGCCGAACCAATAAGATTACAGGTTTTTCTTGCTCATTGTGGTGTTGCCAGCCGGCGTGCCTGCGAAAAAATCATTACAGACGGACGTGTCAGCGTTAATGGACAGATTGTAACGGAGCTTGGAACTAAGGTTTGCGGTAAAGATAAGGTTTGCGTTGATGGAAAACAGGTTTTTCTTGAAGAAAAAAAGCTTTATATCCTTTTGAATAAGCCCGCTGGTTTTGTCTGTTCATCTTCTGATGAAAAAGGCCGTGCAGTAGCTGCTGATTTACTGAAAGATAAATACAAGGAACGCCTTTATAATGTAGGCCGCCTTGATATGTATTCCAAAGGTATGATTCTTTTTACAAATGATGGTGATTTTGCCGCAAAACTCAGTCATCCTTCAAGCCAGATTGAAAAAGAATACATTGTAGAAACAAGCCAGAATATACCAGATGAGCTTCCTGCCAAACTTGAAAAAGGTGTTCGCGTAGAAGGTGTATTCTATAAAGCTCTTCATGTGGAAAAGCTTAAGGAACGTAAGCTTAAAATTGTTCTGATTGAAGGCAAAAACCGGGAAATCAGAAAAATGCTGGAAGGCCAGAATATAGGAACTCATTCTCTTGTTCGTGTACGAATTGGAAACGTAAACTTAGATGATTTACGGCCGGGAGACCATCGTGAGCTTACGGCAGGAGAAGTAAAAGGTCTTTTAGAATTGTGCGAAACAAGATAATTTAAGAAAAGAAGAATTGTTTCGCTAAACACAGGAGGAAATATGATAATCGCAATTGACGGACCAGCGGGAACAGGAAAAAGCACTATTGCTTCAATTCTTGCAGAAAAGCACAACCTTACATTTTTGAATAGCGGCGGTTTTTACAGAACCCTTACGCTTGCTGTGATTAAGGCTGGAATTGATTATAAAGATGAAAAAGCAACTCTTGAGTTCTGCAAAAAACAGAAGATTGAATATACAAAGGAAAGCCATTTTATCTTAAACGGCACCGATGTTACAGCTCACTTACACGATGATGAAGTAACGGCAAATGCTTCCCAGGTAAGTGCAATTGTTGAAATCCGCCACCTTGTAAACGACCTTATGCGCGAAATTACAAAATCACTTGATATTGTCTGCGAAGGTCGTGATATGACAACTGTTGTATTCCCGAATGCTGAAGTTAAGGTTTATCTGGATGCATCAGCAGAGGTTAGGGCTAAGCGACGCTTTGATCAGGGAGTCAGCAATATGACTCTGGAAGAGATAAAGGCTGCAATTGAAAAGCGCGATGAGATGGATAAAAATAAGAAGGAAGGTTCATTAAAAATTGCTCCAGATGCACTGTATATTGATACTTCTAACTTGACGATTGACAATGTTTGTGCGATAATAGAAAAACAAATTTCATAAATTAAAGGTTTTACAATGGACGAAATGGAAGTGGAAAAGGAAGTAGCTCAGAACTCCAAGAGCGATTTCCAGACACAATTAGAGGAATCTTTGAAGGAGTTTAATGCACCGCAGGCTGGTCAATTAGTTGAGGGAACTGTTGTTCAGGTAACAAATGATAATGTCTATGTGGATGTAGGAGACAAATCAGAGGGTTTAATCCCCGTAGAGGAGTTCGCAGGTGATCTGCCGAAGGAAGGGGATAAGGTTCAGGCATTGTTGATGGGACACAATTCAAATGGTCCTATTCTTTCTAAGAAAAAGGCTGATTCAAAGCGCTATCTTCGTGAGATTCAGCAGGCATGGAAAGATAAGACTCCTGTTGACGGTGTAATTGTTAAAGTTGTCAAGAGTGGTTACGAAGTTGACCTTGGTATTGACAAGATGGCTTTCCTGCCAATCAGTCAGGCTGATGCCGAAAAGGTTGAAAAACCAGAGTCATTACTTGGTGTAAGGTCAAAGTTCTATATAGAACATCTATATTCAGAAAATAAGCTTAATCCAGTAGTTAATCGCCGCAAGTTCCTTGAAGAAGAAATCAATAAAAAACGTGATGCTTTCTTTGAGACAATTGCAATTGGCGATACTGTAAAAGGTACTGTTAAGAGCTTCACAAGCTTTGGTGCTTTCATAGATTTGGGTGGTTTTGACGGACTTCTTCATATCAATGATATGAGCTGGGGTCATGTAGCCCGACCAAAGGATTTTGTAAAGAAAGGTCAGGAAATCGAACTTAAGGTTATCCGCCTTGATCCTGCAGAAAAGAGAATCAATCTTTCTCTCAAGCACTTCTCAGAAGATCCTTGGGTACATTTCGAAGAAAAATATCATGTAGGTGATGTAGTAAAAGGAACTGTTACAAAGCTTACAGAGTTCGGTGCATTTGTTGAACTTGAAAAAGGTATTGAAGGTCTTGTTCATATCAGCGAGTTCGCATGGACAAAGAAAGTAAACAAGCCTGGTGATATGGTTTCTCTTGGACAGGAAGTTGAAGCAATGATTCTCGGCTATGATATTCAGGCCGGAAGAGTTTCTCTTGGTTTCAAGCAGACAACAGAAAATCCATGGGATACTATTGCAGAAAGATATCCTGTAGGAAAAGAAGTAACAGGAAAAGTAGTTAAGATCACTAATCTTGGAGCTTTTGTTTCTCTTGAAGAAGGAATTGACGCTTTCCTGCATGCTGATGACATTTCATGGACAAAGAAGGTTAAGCATCCTGGCAGTGAACTTTCAATGGATCAGGAAATTAAGGCTGTAGTACTTGATTGTGATTCAGAAGCTCACAAAATAAAGATTGGTATGAAGCAGCTTACCGAAGATCCTTGGAAAGCATTCGCTGCTGAATATAAGGTTGGTTCAACACTCGAAGGTGAAATTACATCTATCACAGACTTTGGTGTATTTGTAAAAGCTCCAAATGGAATTGAAGGTCTTATCAATAAAGCTAATCTTAGTGATGACAAAGATGTTCCTTTTGAAGAAGCTGTTGCTAAATACAAGGTTGGCGATAAGCTTAATGTTTATGTTATTGATATAAATACAGAAAAGGAAAAGGTTGGATTCTCTGTTCGTGAGTTTAAGAAAAAGCAGCAGCGTGATGAGATTTCTCAGTATATGTCTGACTCAAACAACAGTGATGAAGATGCGTTCACTCTCGGTGATTTGTTGAAAACACAGAAGAATGACTAATTTGAAATAGATTTTTTTTCAGACAGGACGCATTGTATGTTTTAGAAATAAAACTGCAATGCGTTTTGTTTAGAAAGGGGAATTGCCTGTGGTAATTCTCAAAAGCAGGTGAGAATTGGTAGACTGCGGTTTAATAAGTGATATAAAAAAGATTTCAGGTTCAAAAATATTTACAGATGAATTAAAAAAAATTGCAGACTCTGTAAGTAAAAATAATGTATCTGTGCTTATTTCTGGCGAAAGGGGTGTAGGTAAAAAGCTTTTTGCAAAATACATACACTTTCTTGGCAGTAACCCTGAAAATAGTTTTTATTGCTATAATGGAAACTGGAACGAGCTTGTTTCACTCGTTTCTGATAATAATTTTCTTTCAGGACATATCACTGTTTTTTTTAATCGTATTGAAACACTTCCACTTGATTTACAGAATAAGCTTGTTTTTTTAGTTAAAGAAACAGGCTTTAATCATAAAAATATACGTTTTATTTTTTCAACCCAGGAATCATTGGATGAAAAAATTGAACAAAACTTGTTTTCAAAGGATTTATATTTTCTTATAAGTACAGTGCTTGTAAATATGATTCCTTTAAGACATAGAAAAGAAGATATTCTGGATATTGCAGAAGCTTTACTTAATGAATATAAGGACTTTTATACTTACGATTCACAAGGCTTTTCTGAAACTGCAAAAAGTGATATTATGAATTACTTTTGGGCAGGAAACCTTGCTGAGTTAAAAAATGCCGTTGAACGCGGAATAATTTGTGCATCTGGTCCTTTAATTCAGTCTAAAGATATGGCACTGCAGCTTGGCAATGATACTGGATTTGTTCAGGATGTAGTTCTTGAATATAATGATACGGCTGAGGACAAATCATTAAAGACAGCCCTTGATTCATTCAAAAAGGCGTATCTTATAAAGATTCTGGAAGAAAACAACTGGAATCAGACAAAGACTGCAAAAGTTCTTGGAATACAGCGAACCTATGTAATTCGTCTTATAAATGAATTGCAGATTCGTAAAAAATAGATTTTTATTGAAACTTTTTTAGAGGTAATTAATATGGCTATTGCTGAAAAAGACGAGAATGTAACAGTTAGTTCAAAACTGAATGCATTTATGGAGAAAAACCGAAAGTTTATAATCGGTCTTTTTGTTGGAATTATTGTTGCTATTGCAGCTTTCGTTGTTGTGGAAATTGTTCTTTCCAATGCAAAAACAAAAAATATTGCTGCTGTTGATGCTCTTTCTTTTGAGCTTACAGACGGCTCTGGTTCTCTTGAAGATTCAGAGCTTGCTGCACGCAGAGATGAAGTTCTTGAAAAATTGATTCCTTATACAAAGAAGGGTGGAGTTGCAGGTGTAAGAGCTAATATGCTTGCTGCCGAAATTGAATATCAGAAAAAGAATTATGAATCTGCAGTTGAATACTGGGAAAATGCCGCTGAAAAGGATGTAAAAGCTTATACAGCCTCACTTGCTTTATTCAATGCCGGAGTTTGCTATGAAGCATTAAACCAGCTTGAAGATGCAGAAGAAAACTACAAGCTTGCTGCTGATGATGAAGAGTTCCTTCTTAGAAGTCATGCACTTTTCAGTTATGGACGCGTACTCGAAGCAAATGGCAAATACAAGGAAGCTGCAGAAGCTTATCAGGAACTCAATGCGAAATATCCTGATGAAGGCTGGGCTAACCTTGCTAAAACAAGAATTATTGAATTAAAACTTGAAGGAAAAGCAGAATAATCTTTTCCCATAAAACAAAATTAAAAAATTATTGATAGTGAAATAATAATGAAAAAGACACACAACAATAAAAAATTGCATTTACGTGCCAGATTTTATCTAGTGTGTCTTTTGTTATTTAACACACTTTTTCTTTGTACCTGCGGACTTGATAAATATGAATATATAGAAGGTCCGGAATACCTTGTTCATAGACCATATGAAGACTCTTCTTACGAAAATAAATACTTTGAGTTCAAAACAAAGGCTAGTAACAATTCTAAGTTCAAAGGTACAGCAGTTTATTATAGAATATATAATTCCCTTTCAAAAATGAATACAGATGTTGGTAATATAACTACTTACATCTATTCAGAAGATAATAAAGCAAAAGCTGCAGATTTATTATTTGCCACGAATGAAAAGAATCAGGGGTTTAAGCCATTATTATATTGGGATCCAGTAACTAAAGAAGAGTATACAGAATCTATTTTAGTTAATATAAAAAAATATTTACCTAACGAAGCTCATAATATCAGAATCCGACTCTCTGATTATCAGTATAAAGAAGGTGATGAACTTTCTGTAGACGCGAATGCATATATGGCCTATATCATTTTTGATAATGCTGAAAAACAGTTAAAACGCCCAATCAGATACGTTGACAATCTTACTTTTAATTTTGGACGATTTTCTACAGAAACAAACAGCCGAATCCCAGATGCCGAAGATCTTGATGTTTGTTATAGTGAAACAACAAGTGAAGATGATGAAAACCGTTGGTATGTACCTATGTTTGCTATAGGTATAGCAACAGGCGAAGATTATTCTCCTTTTTACAGTGTTCCATTATATCTAGGTTATGTAATTATCCGGGATGATGAAATCGATAACTAATCTATAAAAAAAATCTGTTAAATAAAAAAGGTCTGTCTAATCTGACAGACCTGATAAGTGATGCTTGACGGGCTCGAACCGCCGACCTGCTGCTTAGAAGGCAGCTGCTCTATCCAGTTGAGCTAAAGCACCAATTAACGCTATATATTATAGAAGATTAGGCGGAAATAATCAATAGCGAACGCAGTATAAATTATTTTCCTAATCCAAGCATTTCTTTCATTGTGCGCCAGCCCAGCATTGCACATTTTACACGGGCCGGCATGTGGGAAACATCCTGCAGGCTGGCAGCTTCATCCAGCTGTTCAAGCTCCTCGTCAGTAACGCTTCCCTTAATCATCCTGTCAAAAATATCTGCAAGTGCAAGAGCTTCTTCTTTTGTTTTACCGATTACAACATCAGCCATCATATCTACGCTTGCCTGGCTTATTGCACATCCGCTGCCGGTAAAGCCTGCATCTACAATTTTACCATCATCTCCAAGTTTAAGCTGCAAGGTAATCTGGTCGCCACAGCTAGGATTTACCCCTTCAAGACAAAAAGAAGGCTTGTCGATATCTTTTTTATGAGTAGGGTTTATATTATGCTCATTTAAAATCTCACGGTAAAGTTCTTTAGTATCCATAAAGTCTCCTTAAGGGGCTTAGTCTTTGTATCCGCTCCACTCACGTAAATGAGATACCTTTTCAAGGAAAGTGTCAATCTCTTCTTCAGTATTATAAAAATATAAGCTTGCACGTGCACTTGCGTTTATACCCAAATACTGCTGCAAAGGCTGTGCACAATGGTGACCGGCCCTTATTGCAATATGTTCTTCGCTTAAAAGGGAAGCTATATCATGCGGATGAACTCCATCAACCGTAAAGGTAACAATACCTGCACGTTTTTCTCCATCTTCAGGACCAACAAGCTTTACGTGTGGAATCTTTTTTATTCCTTCAACAAGACGGCAGGTAAGCTCAATGTCATGCTTTTCAATCTTATCAAGCCCAACCATTTGGATATAACGGATTGCAGCTCCCATTCCAACAGCATCACCGGCACTTACGGTACCAGCTTCAAACTTATGCGGAACTTCAGCCCAGGTTGCACTGTCTCGGGTAACATATTCAATCATTTCGCCGCCGGTAAGGAAAGGAGGCATTTCTTCCAAAAGCTCCAGTCTGCCATACAAAGCACCAATTCCCATAGGGCCGCAGAACTTATGCGCACTTATTGCATAAAAATCAGCTCCAAGCTCCTGTACATCAACTTTTTTATGAGGTGCCGACTGAGCTCCGTCAACTATCATTACAGCACCAACTGCATGAGCCGCATCTGCAATTTTTTTAATTGGGTTTGTAACACCAAGAACATTGCTTACGTGTACGCAGGAAACAATTTTAGTTTTCGGACCGATTTTTGCCTTGATTTCATCATCAGAAATTAAGCCGGTTTGTTTGTCGCATTCCATAAAAACAAGCTTTGCACCTGTCTGTCTGCAAACCATCTGCCACGGTAAAATGTTTGAATGGTGTTCCATAATTGTAATGCAGATTTCATCACCGGCTTTTACATGCGAAAGTCCCCAGCTGTAAGCAACAAGATTAAGGCTCTCTGTAGTATTGCGTGTAAAAACAATTTCATTTGGATTGTCTGCATTTAAGAACTTTGCAACTGTTGTACGTGCATCTTCATAAGCGTTTGTAGCTCTTTCGCTCAGATTGTATAATCCGCGTAAAGGATTTGCGTTGGCGGTTGCATAAAAGTGAGTCATTGCATCAAGAACAAAGTAGGGACGCTGTGCAGTTGCCGAAGTATCAAGATAAATCAAACCGTTGTTGTCCCGGCTCAAATGTTCATCTATGGCCTTAAAAAAAGGGAAATCCTTTCTGTATTTATTCATAAAATCCTCACGAAATGTCATTATCGGACTTGTTCCGATAATCTGTTTGTTTAATCTTTTTATTTAGTTTCCAATCCAATTGCGGATTTTCTGTTTAATTTCTTCACTTGGAATAAAGTCGGCAGCAAACTGAATCTTTGCCTTTGACAATACCTTTTCTGCCTCTGCCTGACTAATTCCTCTGGTCTGCATGTAAAAAAGCATTTCTTTTGAAAGCTTACCGATTGTTGAACCGTGTTCACCTTCAACGTCTTCTTCATCACAAAGAATTACAGGCAGCGATTTGTTTACAGCTTTTGGCGAAAGCAGCAGAACTTCTTCCATTTCGTTGCCTTTACTTCCGGCACAACCGTTTTTAAAATCAATTGTACCACGGTAAGTTTTTATTGCTGAATCTTCCAGAGTTCCGTTAACCTGCATGTCACATTCGCTTTTTTTGCCGAAGTGATAGACAATGTGGTTCATATCAAGGTACTGGTCGTTTTTGCAGATATACGCAACGTTAGATTTGAATGATGATTTATAACCGTTCAGATTTACGTGCAAACCTGAATCTACGTGCTTTCCGCCCAGTTCAATCTGTGTAAACTGAAGCTTAGCGTTATCTTCTGCAGCAAAAGCAGTATCGTCAAGCTGGAGTACGCTATTTCCAAGCAGCTGGACTTTTACAATATGAAGCTTTGCATTTTCTTTTGCAATTATTTTTGTGCTGATGATCTGCGTGCTGGCAGGAGTGTCATCTTCGTATACAAAAATAACAGTGGCTTCTGAATCTTTTTCTGCAACAATTGTCTGGGCAGATAAAGTGTTTTTGGAAGATGATGTATCACCAGTAAAGTTCAAAACAAGTGGTTTATCTGTTTTTCCGGTAATTCTGATTGTCTGTCCTTTAACTTCCGGCAAAGCTTTTTTAAGAGGATGAATTACCTGATTTTGAGATTTCTGCTCAGCTTCAGCTTTTTCATCATCTACGCGGGAATCGGGCATTTTTTTGTTGGCAACGTTGAAGATTCCGCTTTCAAAAGAAGTCACGGGAATCTCTGTGTTCTCAATTGTAATTCCATCCGGCACTTTGTTTGCTATTGGCCTGTATTCAGAAAAATCAGCGGAAACTGCATCCGAAGAAAGTGTATCGCTGTTCATCTTGAGCCAGTTCCAGGTTAAAGACGGAATTGTATTTATTTTATAATTCAATTTAATATCACTCATAATTACAAGGTTCCTTTCATTTCAAGACGGATAAGGTTATTCATCTCAACAGCATACTCAAGCGGAAGCTCCTTGCTTACAGGATTTGCAAAACCGCTTACAATCATACTTCGCGCTTCTTCTTCGCTGATTCCACGGCTCATAAGATAGAAAATTGCATCGTTGCTTATTCTTCCGATTTTTGCTTCGTGGCCTACATCACAGTCGTCAGTTCTGATTTCCATGGCAGGAATTGTATCCGAGCGTGATTTTGAATCGAGCATGAGCGACTGGCAGCTTACACTTGCTTTTGAACCGGTTGCTTTTTCATCAATATAAACAGCAGAACGGTAAGTAGAAACTCCGCTGCCTTTAGAAATTGATTTTGTCGTAATAAGGCTTGTTGTATCAGGCGCAAGGTGAACCATCTTGGCACCTGTATCAAGATTCTGGCCACCCCCCGCAAATGTTACACCGGTAAAATCAGCACGTGCATTACGGCCAATTAAATCACTTTCAGGGTAGAGGTAAGAAATATGTGAACCAAAGGAACCCGAAACCCATTCAATGCTTGCATTTTCTTCAACGCGGGCACGTTTTGTGTTCAGGTTGTACATATTCTTAGACCAGTTTTCAATTGTAGAGTAGCGAAGGTGAGCTCCACGCTTAACAAAAAGTTCTACAGCACCTGCATGCAAGTTTGCTTCATTATATTTTGGAGCAGAGCAGCCTTCAATAAAGTGCAAATCTGCATCTTCATCAACAATAATAAGAGTATGTTCAAACTGGCCGGCACCTTTTGCATTCAACCGGAAATATGACTGGAGCGGGAAGCTCAAATGAACGCCCTTTGGAACATAAACAAATGAACCGCCGGACCATACAGCACCATGTAAAGCGGCAAACTTGTGGTCTTCCGGTGTAATAAGCGTCATAAAATATTCCTGAACCATCGGACCCCATTCAGGAGACTTCAAGGCTTCTTCAAATCCAAGATAAACTACACCCTGTTTTGCAACCGCATCCTGAACGTTATGGTAAACAAGCTCTGAATCATACTGGGCACCAACACCGGCAAGAGATTTTCGTTCAGCTTCAGGAATACCAAGCTTTTCAAAAGTTTCCTTGATGTCAGACGGAACATCTTCCCAGCGGCCGCTCATTTCGGTTTTAGGGCGCACATAAGTAGCAATGTTTGCCATATCAAGACCGCGGATAGAAGGTCCCCAGTTTGGAACATGCAATTTATTGTAAGTTTCCAGCGACTTTAAGCGGAACTCACGCATCCATTGCGGGTCTCCTTTTTCATCGCTGATTTTAGAAACAATTTCGGGAGTAAGTCCGTTTTCAAGACGGTATGTATTTTCTTCGGTTTCTTCGTATCTGAAGTCGTAGAACTCCCTGTTTATATCATCAATCTGTGTTTTTTCTTCCATAGTTTAATTTATAAAATCTTCAAATCCTTTTTCGTTAATTGTCTTGAACAATTCGCCGTCACCAGTTTTTACAATATGACCCTTTACTATAACGTGTGTTTTATCTACCGGAAGGCCTTCAAGAATCTTTGCTGTATGAGTGATAATTAAAAGAGAACCCTTTGTAATTCTGCGGTATTCTTCAATTCCTTTTGCAACAAAACGAACAGCATCTACATCAAGTCCGGAATCTGTTTCATCAAGAATTGCAAAGTCTGGTTTAAGCATTAAAAGCTGAAGAATCTCTGATTTTTTGCGTTCGCCGCCGGAAAAACCAACGTTCAAATCACGCTTTGCATAATCAGGATTCATATTCAAAAGCTCCATGCAGGCTTTAAGCTCCTTCTGGAACTGGAAAAGCTTTACATGTTCACCGGTTTTCTGCTGAAGTGCAGAGCGGATAAAGCTTTCAAGCGAAATGCCTGGAACTTCAAGCGGAGCCTGAAAAGACATAAACATTCCAAGCTTTGCACGCTTATCAACAGCTTCATCTGTAATATCCTGTCCCTTAAAAAGAATCTTTCCGCCGGTCACCTTGTAAACTGGATTTCCCATCAGAACGTTTCCAAGAGATGATTTTCCGGCACCATTTGGTCCCATCAGAACGTGAACTTCGCCCTGACCAATCTGTATATTAAGGTCATCAAGGATTTTTTTGCCATCCTCAAGACCTGCATTTAAGTTAGTAACATCTAATAACATACCTATAATATATAGAAAAAAAGCACTATCGACAACAGGGTATAAAAGAAAACCTATAAAAAAGATAGGTTAATATTGCACTTTTTTATCTTTACTATCTCTGCTATAATACCCCTATGAATCACAAAACCTTTGTTTTTTTTGACTGTGAATGTGCCAATGTTTTTGATGGTGTTGGAAAAATCTGTTCTCTTGGCTATGTAATCACAGATGATGAATTGAATGTAATTGAATCTGAAGATGTTGTAATGAATCCTGAATGTGAGTTCGACTGGTATCTTTTTGGAGCTAAAAGTGAGTGTAAGCTTGCTTATTCAAAAGATTATTTCAGAATCAAGCCGAACTGGGCAGCATATTATAAAGATATAAAAAAGATGTTTACAGCTGGTAACCGTTATATTCTTGGTTTTGCTGTTTCCGGTGATGTTGGTTTTGTTAATTCTGCCTGTGAACGTTATAACGAAGATTATATCAATCTGCGTGCTTTTGATCTGGAACCGCTTCTTGAGCAAATCTACGGAGAAAGAAAAAAGCTTGTTCAATGGGCTGAGTTTTTTGGTGTAAATGTTGCCAAGTTCCAGACTCATAAATCTGTTGATGATGCAATGATGACAATGCTCTGTATGAAAAAGGTTTGTGAGCAGCAGAATAAATCTGTAGAGCAGATCTTAAAAGAATATAAAGGTCTGTTTGTTTCATCAGAGCAGATTTTGATTCAGGCACAGGAAAGGGCATACAAAAAGGAAATGCTTGAAAAAATTAAGCGGCTTTATGGTAAAAAATCACCAAAACCGCGCTATAAAACTGTATTAAACCGTAAGTTTGAGTTTGACCGCAATGTTTTGCACGATGTAGACACCGCTTTTGAACTTATAAAAAAGATTTACGACAACGGCGGAACAGTTTATGAACATCTTACGGCAGATGGCGAAGTAATTTTTTCTGAATTACCAAAAGATGAAGTACTTGAAAAGCTTAAAAACCGTAGAAAAACACCAATAACTTCAGATGAACTCTTGGAAATCTTAAAATAATACTCTGTAACATTGAATAAAAAAAAGTATTCTATAAGAAAATGTAAAAAATGTAACTTGTAAATAATAATGTCGCCAGTTTCTTTAAACTGGTGATATTTTTTTATATTGGTATTTTAAAATTTATGCCTATATATTTTTGGAGTTCAAGTTCTGGTGTTGATCCTTTTAGAATCTTTCTTGGATAATTATTCATCCACTCCTGAACTTCTGTAAAAAGTTTTGGATTCAGTTTAGAAAAATCTGTTCCCTTCGGATAAAATCGTCTGAAGATTCTGTTGTGATTTTCATTGGTTCCGCGTTCACTTGCACAATACGGATGTGCAAAATATAAACAAGTTCTTTTTCTGCCATCTGTAGAATTTTCAATTCCCGAAAAGTCCATAAATTCTGAACCGCCATCCGCAGTAATCGATTTGAACAGTTTTCTGAATAATTCAGATCCAAGAGAATCTTCAAGTTTGTTTATTTCATTAACCACAGAACAAGCTTCAGCATTTGGCATTTTCCTGATAATCTCAGCCCTTGTCTTTCGTTCTGTTAATGTAAGGGCACATTCAGCAGTAGAATCTGCACAGCTTTTTACCGTATCAATTTCCCAATGTCCGACTTCAGAACGGTTATTTATATATTCCGGCCTGTTTGAAATGCTTCTTATTGCGCAGCCTGCACGGGAAAAACGAGGTTTCCGCTTACTTTTATTGTATTTTTGACCTTTGTTTGGCAAATCCTTTATTGTCAGCCCTGGTAAGACATCATTTTCAATGTAATTGTATAAAGATTTTTCACAGATTCTTGTTTTGCTCGGCCAGAAAGTATTGTTGAACTTTTGAATAACTGCATACGGACTGTATTTTTGATTTATTATTAAATCGCTTATTTCCTCAACAAGCAAAGTATCATCACCAAGTTTTAATGGAGCCCCCTTTGCTGTCATTTCATATTCAGCTTTTGTCTGTGCGAAATCAGCATTGTATTCAAACTTTGTCTTTACCGATGAGGTTTCATGTTCAATCATCCCTCTTTTTTTCTCCCTCTGAATACTTCGTCTGCTTTTATGAAAAATTGCTGCAAGTTCACCTGTATTGGTTATTTGTGGAAAGTGATTTGTGCCCTTCAGGTAAAACTCAAGCACAAGTCTATCTTCATACTTAAAGTGGGTGAACTTTTTCCTATTTTCTGTTATTGTTTTCATAGGTTTCTTTCCTCCGTTATTGGTTTTTGTGTGGTAACAAAATTATAACAGTTCAAAGAAACCTTTTCTTTTATTTTGGCGACATTACATTTTACTGCTTACAAAGAAAATGTAAAAAATCTAAAAAAATTGTGTAAAATTAAAAAGTATTGTAAAATATAATGATAAATAGTTAGGAGGACGTAATGAACAGACGTTTCTTTTCCGTATTTAATTTTACATTGTTTGCAGGACTTTTTGTTCTGCTTTCTTCTTGTTCCGGTTTACTACGAGATACCAGTTCCGCAACATTTAGTATTTCTCCTGAGGTTCTTAAAACTGCTATAGAAAATGCTTCGATAGGAAGAATGAATAATAACTTTATCTTATCTAATGAAGAAGATTTAGATAAAGAAAAAGAATACTATCCAGAAGAGGAAGACTTTTTTGATATGGAAAAAGTTGAGCTTACTGTTTCTTTAGTCGGAAAATATCAAAAGACAATTACGAATACCTATACAATAGAAGAAATGGAAGCCCTGTCTGGAAGCGTAGATTCTAAAGCTGCAAATCCAATACAAATCACATTTCCTGATATTCCTTTAGGTTATTCGGTTTCGGCTGAAGCAACTATTGCGTTTATCTATGAAGGCAATGAAAAGCAGATAAAACAGATGTATTATAAGGGAATTTCCGATCCAACAAAAATTACACCCGGAAACAATCCTTTAAATATAGTCCTTAAAGAATGTCATCCTTTCTTTATAAAGTATTATGTTGAAGATGAAACTGCAACTAATTCAGATGTACCGGGCTATAGATATGATTATTTCCAGGAAGGTACTTTTAATAATTATGAAAACTTTGATGAAGACTTCTATAAGTTCATAATGGATTTAAAAGAAACTGACAGATATAAAGATTATGAATACAACTACAACTTTGACAGCAGTTTTGATGAAAATGGAACCCAAATCTTCAGAGTATTCTTTGAAAAGAAAGTTGTAACACCGTTAATGATCAGTTACGAAGTTTACACTTATTATCAGAAGTCAAATACAACATACGATGAAACAAAAGAACTTGATGGGCAGAAAGATATTTTTACCAGAAAATCTATGATGGCTGCTGGTGAAGTTGCTGAAGAAAAGTGGAAAGACGAACTTACGAATGTTATTGTTCCAAAAGCTTCATTAAATCCAGCAGAAGATTATACCTATTGTGGATATACTTTGGAAGAAAAAGAGAATGAATCTAATTCTTATATTGTAAAAGTTTTCTTCAAATCAACTAAGACTCAGGAGATTGAAGAACCTGTTTTAATTAGTTATACCGTTTACAGCTATCATCAGAAATCAGATACAACTTATGATGAAACAAAAACTCCAGATGCTCAGAAAGAAATCTTTGAGTTATATGATGATGATGAGTATGGAGACGCTTTACCAGAAGAATGGAAAACTAAGCTGGAAGAAGATATTCTGGTTCGTGCCGAGTTAAATAGCGACGATGATTTCATCTATTGCGGATACACTTTGGTTGAAAATGGTGAATATGATTATATTGTAAAGGTTTACTATAAGGCTGTTGAAAAAGAGCCAGTAGATGTTACTGCAACTGTAAAGTTTAATGTTTCTCTTGTTCTTCCATATGACATGGAGGAAGAGCAGGAAGGTAAACCGAATTATGAATCAGAAGATGAAGACCCTTATGAATCACAGAGCTTTAAAGTTATAGTAACTCTTACCGGAGGTGATGGGTATGCCTCTACAAAGGAGCAGAAGTTTACAGAGACTGAATTAAAGTCTGCTTCTGGTTATATTACCTTTGAAGAAGTTCCTGTAGGAAAAATTGCCGCAGATGCAATTCTTTATGTTTCTTACATAGATTATGACGGCGAGTATTATACAGCAGCAACAAAACCAATTTACAAATCAGAAAAAGCTGCAGATGTTTCTGCCGGAATAAATACAATCAAATTGCCTCTTGAATCATATGAGCAGGAAGTTACTTCATATATTTTACAATATTACTTTGCAGATGAAAAATCTTACGACTCAGATTATCCTGGTTATATTGTAAATGAATCGTACGAAGAAAGGGGAACCTGTAAAGACGCTGATGATTTTAATAGCAAACTGAATGAAGTTGCTGAAGAAGCACCTGATGGATATCAAGTAAATAAAAAAAGAAATGTTTATGAAGTATCTGCAGATGGTTTGTGTATCTTTAAGTTGTTCCTTGATAAAGTGAAAACTATTGATTACACAATATCTTATTATAAACAGAAGAAAGATACAAAATACAATAAAGAACTTCTACCAGAAACTCAGTCTGATATATTTGAGTTAGACAGAGTTGCAAAAACTGGCTCAGTAGTTGAAGATGAATTATCAGATTTTGATGATAAAATTTTAGCATCTTATACTTCAGTTGAGCAGGAAGGTTATAAATATTGCGGTTATACAAAAGATTATAAAGATGATGGTTCTATTGATATCATAATCTATTTCAAATTGGATGAAACAGTTGTTGAGGAACCAACTCAGACAACAGGTGGGTTCTCAGTCGTTTTGGAAAAGACAGGTATAGAAGATGTTACCAAAATTGAAATTACACAAACTTCAACAGAATCTCAAATAATACTTAATACTGCTCAAGGTTATACTTCTTACAAATGGTTTGTAAATAATCAATCGTATGTACTTGATTCTGACGGTTATGAATTGATATTAAACTTAGATAAAGGTATATACCCTGGCGTATATTATGTTAATGTAACTGTAAAAGATTCTGACGGAGCTTTGTGGACTTCAGATGATTACAAGCTTATTGTTCAGTATTAGAGTGCAGGAGGAAATTGAGAAATGATTATGAAAAGATTTAATTATATATTTTTAGCATTGTTTATTATAGCTCTTACTGCATGTAATACAGCGGTAAACCGGGAGAATACTTCTGAAACCAATACAGCAGATGGAAAAGCATATCTTTCAGTAGTTGTAAATCCTGAAAACGGGCGAGCTATGGCTCTTCCACAGGATATGCAGGAAGATGATGTTGTAAGAATACGTTTTCTTGCAAATCAAAGAAATGGCAGTTTTTATATTGAAAAGACATGGGAAAACATTGTACAGGAAGATGACGATGGTGAAGTTACTGTAATTACAGCCTTTGACCAGTTTAGAGAAGAAGCTGCCTCTATAGAGCTTATTCCTGACTATTATGACTTTTATCTTTGGCTTGATATAGAACCATTCTTCCCTGAAAAAATACCGGAAGGAATCGACCCATATGATATAGGTCAGTTAGATAAAATTGAAAACAAAGAGATTGTTGAAGGCCAGAATACTGTTGTTTTTAATACTAAGTATGAAGATGTTGGTGGTGTTCTTTTAGCTGAGTTCACATGGAATCCTTTGATAAATCAAACCCTTAACAATATCACAGAAATTGATGTAACAGTAATGTATACAGATTCAACGACTTATGAGATTTATAATTACGATCAGCAGGAATCACTTACAGACATAAAAACAAAATATAAAAACCCATATGACAAGTATCCAAGCAATTATCTTTTATTTAAAAAAGGACTCAGGCAGGGAGAATATTATTTAAAATATGAGATTTACAGTACGGATCCTCTGAATGAAAAAGAAAGTATCGTATACCAGATGCCTCCAGCTCTTATTAAAATTGGCAACTACAAAACTTGTCTTGATATCTGTTTAGATTCATATGAGTTTAATAATTACTATACAGTAAACTTCCTTTTAGACGACGGAACCTGGCAGTATTCTGAGCCAACTGGAATAACACGTAATGGCTACGCAAGCTATGATTTTTCATATATTTCTGGTATGAAGGCTCCAGATTATTATTCTTTCAAAGGCTGGGCTGAATGTACGTCGGATGGAAAGCTTAAATCCACTTCTGAAGATGGAGAGCCAATGCTTGTAACAAAGGTAGAAGCCGGAACTCAGCGTAATACATGGTTCAAGGCAATCTGGGAAAAAAATTATCACAAAATTACCTATGAATTAGGTTTGGAAGATATTGAGTTGGAAAACAAAAATCCAACAACCTTCTGGGAAGGCGACACAATCGAATTGCTTCCTCTTGAGGATACTGAAGACTATATCTTTGATGGGTGGGCTCCTCTTGTAGGTAATAAAATAACAGGTTGGAATCCTGGAGAAAAGACAGAAGATTTAGATCTTTATGCAGCTTGGAAACCTGTTCCAAAATATAAGATTTCTTTCTCAGCAGGAGACGGCAAAGGTGATGAAGTTGTATATGAAGGAAAGAAGACTGGAGAAAAAATTACAGGTCCTGAGTATACCTATTCTAAGCACACATTTATTGGCTGGGAATATACATTAGACGGAAAAACTACCTACATAGATAGTAATGAGTTTACTGTTGGAGATAGCGATGTTACCCTTGTTGCCCGCTGGCAAGAACATGGTAAAACACCTGATGTTGTATTCTCTACAGTTCCAGATTCAGGAGAAGAAGATGTTGAAGTAGATTACAATACACAGATTACACTTTCCTGCAGTGGTAACGGAAGTGGTAATGCTCAAATATATTATACAACAGATGAAACCGATCCTTCTGAATCAGAAACCAGAATATTATACGATTCATCTAAGCCAATAGTAATTACAGAAGATGTAACAATTTCGGTCTATGCAGTAAACGAAGTAGATGACTTGTTTGACAGTAGTGTTACGACTGTTATTTATAGGGTTAAAGAAGTATCTGGATCAAACGTTAGTATAAGCTTTGAGCCAGCAGCTGGTGTTGGCATAGGAAGCGAAAATGAACTTCAGCTTACAATTTCTCTAGACAAGAACGAAAAGGAATATACAATCACTGCTTCTTCTGTTGAAAAACAGTATGAAACTTGTCTGTGGTTTATAAATGGTGAGCTTGTAAAAGATGCTGATGGTGCAACAATTACATCTATTACTCTTACACAAGACTATTCTGAATATGAAGGAAATTACACATTGTATAAAATCTACTGTGTTGCAACTACCGCAGAGGGTGATTCAGATGATGCAACTTATAAGCTTCAAGTAGGCGAAGACTGGTAGGAGGGTAAAGGATTATGAAAAATAGACTTTATATTTTTATTACAATAATTTTAGCTGCTTTTTTGTGCTTTACTTCTTGTAAATCTGAGGTGGATAAGGCAGATACAAAAAAAATATCAATAAGCGTAAAGTTTCCGTCACTCGATAAGATTAATTCAAATGCATCTCTTAAAAGCGAAGCAGAATTAAATGCCCGTAAAGCTTACCTGACAGAAGAAGAGGTGGCAAATATTATCAATTCTTATACCTTTACCTTAATGGCAAAAAGACTTGAGTCAGAATTTGGAGAACTAAGCGATTTAGAAGCTAAAACTGTTCTTAGTGGATTTTCTTATGAAGAACTGCAAGAGGCAACCTTTGACATTCAGGCTGGACCTTGGTTATTTACTCTTTATGCTTATAGTACAGTTACTGGAGAAATCTGCCTGTCTGGTACATATACAGCTGCAATTACATCTGAAAGTGTACAGCTTGAGTTTGAAATGACTTATGTAGAAGGTGCTTTAGGCATTTTCAAGTTTACAGTACCTCTTAGTTATACATACGAGGAAGAACTGGGAGCTATTCCAGGCTATTATCATAAAATTGTAATTAGAAGTCTTGATTCGCCAGACAAGGATTATCTTGTTTATGAATATAATAAAAACGATGATAGGGTTTCAACTTTATTTAAAACAGATACTTCCGGTACTAGTGAAAAGTCATATTGTACTTATTCCGTAAAGCTTGAAGTAGGCAAGTATATAGCTTTCGTTTATGACGTTAAAAACAGTAATCCTGCTTCTGGTGTACTGGCATATAAGTCTCATCCCTTCAATTATGGAGGTGAAATAGTTTATATTTACGGTGGAGTTACCACAAGTAAAGAATATCTTACTTCAACCGACGGTTCTGCTCAGAATGTTGACGTTGAGCTTTATATTGGAAAAAATCGTGATGAAGAAATTACCAAAAACAATTGTTGGGGAGATTTCCCTGGTACCAAGTATGATTATGACGCAAAATCCGGATGCCTAACTTTTAAGAATACCTTTACTCTTGATAATTTCTATTTACCAAAACTATGTTTTGCTGATGAATATCTTGTAGGCTGGTATACAGATAAAGAATGTACTGAAAAGGCTGATTATCTGAATTATATTGATTGTGGTGGACAGGCAGATCGACTTGGCGATGTTAAATATTTCATCTACGACCTTACAAAAGTTGCCGGTACATTGAAGCTTTATGCTAAGTTTGCACCAAGATACGACATACTAATTGAAACTTTTGGTGATACATTAGCTTATGATGAACCACTTAAGAGTTTTAATGAAGAGCTTGTTGAGCCGGAATCTGGTTCAACTATTTGGACTTTGAAAAACTGTGCTTATGAAATGCCAATTAGTAGATTTAGCATAGAAAAATATGATGATGATTATAATAAGTATCTTTGTCTTGGCTGGTATTATGACCAGAGCTTTACAAAGCCTGCTTCTGGACTATTAAATGAAAACTTTACAGGCTTAGATTCTGAAGGTAAGCAAATTAAACTGTATCCACGTTTGCTTAATCCTAACGCTAAGATGTACTTACAGATAATGGATGGCAGCGAGAATATTACTAAACAAATAGGACAAACATTTTACAGTGAGGAGATTGATATAGATCTTGATTATGGCTGTAAAGCTTATGTATATAAATCAGAAATACCAAAAAAAGATGGCTATAAATTTACTGGTATGTATTTGGATGCTGATTTTGAAACAGAAGTATCAATTGATTATGTTCAAGGTACACGTTCTTATGTTTACAATTTCGATGCAAATGATTTTGTAGAAGACCAATATATAACTTTCTATGCAAAATATGAAAGGTATACAAATTATACATTTAGTGCAAACGAAGGCTCATGGGCAGATGATGCAGCTGAAAGTGTGGTGAGCGGATTACCTGGAGAACCTGTAGAAGCACCAGAAGCTCCTGCTCGTTTTGGCTATGAGTTTAATGGCTGGGATAAAACAATTCCAGAAAACTTTGGAACAGAAGATGTAACCTTTACCGCACAGTGGAGTGCTAATACTAATAGCTTCACAATTGAAATGGAGCAAATTGGTACAGATACAATTACCGAAAATCTTATGCTTAGTATATACGAATGTTATGTTGATGGAATTAAGAATTTAACAATTACTGCAACTCCAGAATCTTATGAAAGCTATACATTACTTATAGACGGTACACTGGCTCCGCTTTATTCTGATAAGGCAAATAATATATTCCAGGCAAATGTTGCCCCTGGTGTACATACCTTAACTCTTATTGTAGAGGTTGAAGGCGAAGCCTATAGTTATACAAAAGACATAACTATAACAGAAGGAGACTAAAATGAGAAAAAATTTTTTAAAAATATTTACAACAATAATTACAATATCATTTATTCTGTCAGCTTTTGCCGCCTGTAAAAACTCAGCTTTAGATTACAATCGTGTTAGTGACGGTAAAAATCTGAATAATGCAGATAAAGCAATTATCTCTTTTAGAGTTGATGAAAAGAACTTAGAACGAAGAACTGAAGTAATCGATGTAAAAGAAGAAGATATTGTAAAAGTCTCTCTTAATATTGAGCTTTACGAAAAGGATGACAGTACTGAAACAACGTTGGTAATGGGAGAAGATACTCTTTCTTTTACAGAATCAGAAGATGGTACCAAAAGTCCAATAGATGTTTTTGAAGCAAATATTTTATATTTGGACCCGGGAACATACAAGTTTACGGTTTTTTTATATGTAAACGATGCTGTACACGGTGATTATGTAGTTCAGACTGGTGAACTAGATAAAATTACTGTAAAAAGCGGCGAAAACGAACCTTTGCTTTTTAAAACCAACTATAAAGCTTTTGGAGACATTTCTGTAAACTTCAAGTTTAGTTTTGAGGATTTGCCAGTTGGTAGTACCGAAGCAGAAATAACAGCTGCCAAAGCAAAAATTATGGCGTACCATGTAAATGCTGGATTATTTTATGAGATAGATAAGGAAGGTACACAGGGCGTAATAAATCCGGTAAATTATAAAAAAGATGATGGAGAAGAAATTAATTACGGTTTTGAGAAAGTTGTTTTTGAAGAAGATGATATAACAATTACCAAAAATGATGATAATGAAGATATTTGGACTGTAAATATAAACTATAGTAAAAATGATGTTCCAAATGGTTCTTACTACATCTGTTTCGAAATCCTGGAAGAAGATCCATCGGATCCTGCTCTCCAATATCGTAGAAATATTTATATTGATATTGCAAAAATAAAAGGCTACAAAACAACAGGTGATTGTGAACTTTCAAATACAAATACAGTATTTAATGTAACTTATGAATTGAATGGCGGAGAATGGGCTCAAGATTACCTTGCTCCTGACACACATACACCTAATCAGGGAATTATTCTTCCAAATAATGATGAAGAACCTCTTATTTCTCGTGCAGGCTATACCTTCCTTGGCTGGCTTGATGAAGATGAATATGATAATGACTCTACATATAATGAAAATACTTCTTATATTCCAGCTGGAAAAGAATATGCAAGAGATTTCCATTTTAAGGCTCAGTGGGGATTTAATTATGAACTTTATGTTTCCAGTGGTGGTAATGATTCTTATGATGATAATGATGGATTTACATTAAATACAGCTTTTGCGAGTTTGCAGAAGGCTGTTGATTACATAAAGGATTATGAAAGCAGTGAAGATGACCATATAGAAGGATTTTTCAATTATGAAGATAAGAAGGAATGGAAAATCTATGTAAGTGGAAATATTGGTACGGAGTCTGCACCATCTGTAACAGAAATTAGTGATGATATTACGGACACACAGGCTGCAAGTATTTTAATAAGTGGTTTGAGTAAAAATACTCTGGAAGATGGTACTTACGATGCAAATAGTTATATTGATATTTTGAATGCTATTTTAATGGTTGGTGGTAAAGAATCTAACAATGGAAGTGTTCTTACAATACAAACTTCTGTTCCTGTTACAATTCAGAATATTAAGATTACTGGTGGTAATGGTTATGTAAATGGTGGTGGTATTGATGTTGAAGCAGGAACTCTTACTATTGCAGAAGGTACATTAATTATAGACAACCATGCAGTTGAAGGTGGCGGTCTTTATATAGCACCTGGTGCTGAAGTTTATATGACTGGTGGAGAAATCACCGGAAATAGGGATAATTACTCTTCTGATGTATGCCATTATGGAAGACTTTTCAGCATGAGTGGTTCTACTCTTATAAGCCAAATGCTTAGTTCAGATGGGGCACCGATTGGAGAGGGTGTAATTTTCCTTAAAAATGATTTTGATTCAAATGGAAAAATGACGGGAATCCACCGTACTGTAACACTTGGCGGTGAACTTACACGAGCACTTTCCACTGGCGAAAAAATTGCCAGAATAAAAGCCAATAAATATGTAGCTGGAATGACAGTTCTTACAGGCAGCAAAGGCTATATGGTTACAGCTGATGACGTAAACAAGTTTGCAATGGCTGAAAGCGGTTATATGATTGTTGATTCAGGTGATGATGTTGGTAAATTGAAGAGCAGTAGTGTTGGTGGAAATGTTACAACAATTGATGGTGTAATTGATATTTTTGCAAACATTATATATAACAAACTCTATGTAAATAAAGGAAGCATAGAATTAACAGCTCTTCCAAAAGGTGAATCTAGTCTTCCTCAAGGAGCAAGCATAACCTGGTCAGCAAAACTTCTTTACGGTGGAATAGATATAAATGACTATAGTGAAACAAGTAAGCCTTTCTATGAATTTGTCGAAAATCCTGCTCCATGTCTTTCTATAAAGAATACTCTTGAAGTTGCCGGTAACTATCAGCTTTTTGTAACTGCAATTTACAAAGCTGATGATTTTTCTCCAGCTATAACTAGCAGCCAGACCTTCAATTTGAATATTAACGATTATTGTGTAGAAGTTAATTGTACAAATAATTTTAAAGATACATTCCAGCAGCTAATTCGTACAGCATTAGATTATTCAGTTCCATTGGATATTAAACTTACAGGAACTGGAACTGTAAGTGATGATGAAGATTCAGATACCTTAGCAATTATCAAGTCTGTTCTTAGCGACATAGAAACAGATGTTTATTTAGATTTATCCGAGGTAAGTGGAATTGAAACAATTCCAGAAGGAGCATTTATAGAATGCGATTGTCTAAAATCAATAAAGCTTCCGATTAGCACTAAAACAATTGCAAACGGTGCGTTTATGAGAGAGAGAGATAATGAGAATGATATAGATCAGTATTATTCTCCTATAGAATATATTTCTTTCTACGATACTGTTGAAACTATCGAAGAAATTGCATTACCTTCTATGAATCAAATTATAAAGTTCGAAATTATTGAAACTGAGGCAGAGAATCCTGTTTTCTCAACAGCTGAAAACGATTCAATCCTTCTTAAACGAACTTCAGAAGTTGGGACTCCGTTAACTCAAAGGATTGTTTGTGTTGCAAATGATTACAAGGCAGATGTAGAATCCATAGATTTCTCAAACAATGATGAGCTGGCTTATGTAACAGAAATTCCAGATAATGCATTCTTTATGTCTACAAAACTTCAAACTGTTAATTTTGGAAATGTAACTAATATTGGCGAAGCTTCATTCTACTACTGTCCAGAACTTACAGAAGTAACCTTCACAACCAACGGAGTAGAAATAGGACAAAGTGCTTTTGCTTTATGTGAAGGACTTACAAACATTGACCTCTCTAACGTTTCAAAGATTTATAATCAAGCTTTCTTTGGAACAGGTCTTACAGAGGTAACAATCCCGGCTGGTATAGACTTCCCTGAAGATGATAATCAGGCATTCTATACTTGTACAAGCCTTGAAACTGTAACAATGGAAGCCGGATTCGACAAAGATATTACGGGAGTACTTTTTGAACGCTGCGAAAATATTACAAGCTTCGAAATAATTGGAAACTATAGCGAAAATCAGACTACAAGATACTATGCAATGAATAATGGTTCACTTCTTGTTAAGAAAGAAATAGATGAAATTGAAAATGATGAACTTTATATTGTAATCTTTGCAGCAAATGCTTCTGATGATATTGAAACTATTGACTTTAGTAATGATGACGAAGATTCTAATGGACTTTCTCTTTCTGATATTGATATTATTGGTCCACTTGCTTTTGCACTTAATGAACAAGAAGGATTTGAAGAACATCCAAATGCAAAACTCAAAACTATTGCTAGCTTTGGAAATATAGAGAGAATTTGTGATGAAGCATTTAAGTGCTCCAAAATAGAAACAATAGGTGAGTTTAAAGAAAATTTGAGTGTAGGTAAAAATGCCTTTGCAAATTCAAGCTTAAGCTCAATTCCACCAATAAAAAAAGGTATGTCTTTCTATGATTATGTATTCGCCAATACTAATGTAAATACCTTTGAGTTTGAATCAGCAGATATTCATGTATACGGAAATCCTGCTTTCCAAGTAAAATTTGAAAGAGATGAAGATGATTATGAAGGCGATGATGAGTTTGAAATTACGATAATTCTTGATTTTGATATAACTGCTGATGATCCTGATGAACCTTTAGAAAAACTAAAACCTAATTATACAAAAACAACTAATAATCAAACCGAAAACTACTTATTAAAAGGAATTAAGAATTATTCTAAAATAACAGAGCTTGTCCTTAATGGAAAAGTTATTCTTCCTGACGATGATGTAAATAGAACAAATAATGTATTCAGTGACATAGGCGAATATCTTGAAAAAATAAGCTTCCTGGGTGAAGGTTCTGAAATAGGAGCTTACCAGTTCTGTGGATATAATGATGGTTATAATGATTATTATAAAAATATACAAGAAATTGATTTGACTGGTGTAACAAAAATTGGTGATAATGCATTCCAGAAAACATATCTTCTTTCTCTTGATTTAAAGAATGTTCAAGTTATAGGTAAAGAGGCATTTGATAATACACAGTTACATGGTAGTGTAACAATTAATATTCCATCCTCAGTAATTGCTGTAGGTTACAAAGCTTTCTATACTAATAATTATGCTCCTAATATCATAATAGAAGAAGAAAGTGGAGTAACTTGGTATGAAACTTCAGTTGCTTCTAAGTGGGAAGAATGGATTGATGGAAATTATGATAATATGCTGGAAACAGATATCGTAAGTGACAACGAAGGTGGTTGGGAAACAATAAAACAAAAACTAAAAGATTATATGTCGCCAGATTCTAATCAACCACATGAATATCTTCCTTACATTTATAAAAAGACTAACTAAAATAGGAGACTTTTATGAAATATATCAATAAGAAAATAATAAAATCTATTGCTGTATTTGCCTGTGTTGCTGGCTTACTTTTAAGTTTTGCTGGCTGTTCTGGAATTACAGGTAATAAAAAACAGGAAGAAAAAACTCAGAAAAGTTGTACTGTAAGCGGAAGTGTTATTACAGAAGGACAAAATGCAATTTCATCTGAACGTACAGCTACAACATCCTTTTCAATACCAGAGGGGGCAGATTTTTTTCTTAGAGCTTATTGGGGGCAAACAGACCCTAAAGCTAATATGTTTAACATTGATATTGACAGTGAAACTATTGGAACTTTTGACAGCGATACAATGAAATATTCAATTGAGCTCATAAAAGCTGGTACCTGGTCAATTGAATTATGTATGGTAAAAGATTCTGTTGATTTCGTAATTGCTAAAAGAATGGTTGAAGTAGGAGAAACACTTGCAGACCTCACTGATGCAGATCTTTTTATAATAGCGGATTTTGATTATTATATTAATGGCAATGCTGAAAGTGAGGAAATAGTTACTTCACAAATTAATCTTGAAATATCTAAAGATCCAAGTTCTACTGATATTTCTGCTGTAAAATGGGTATGGAAGGAGCTTAATAACCCAGGTTCTGAAAACATTCCTTCTAAAGTTTCTGACTGGTTTAGAAAACTAACAGACGATACTGAAAGTTCTGATTATGAAGAATATCCAAAAACAATAACAAAAAACTTTGAAGACAATAAGGTAACCTTTACTTTTGAAGAAGTTCCTACATGGTCCTACACTGTTAGCTTGATAATCGTAAAATCAAATGGTGATGAATATGTCTTTGATGAAGTTGTAAATGTTTTCCAAAACTTTATAACTGATACTTGGTATGGAGACAGTATGCACCTTAAAAAAGATTCTACAGGTAAATATTCATTTTTTGTTTCTAATGAATTGCTTGCAAAATTACCGAAAAAAGGAAATTATGCTGAAATAACAGAAAGCAGTACTCCTTATGTTCTTTATAGTGATTATGAAAGAGAAGCATACCATTTTGTATCGCAATACGGAAGTGGAGTTTTCGATTACGATGAAGAATTGGATGATGGAGTGATTGGTACGCAAGTATTTACTACCATAGATGGTGATGAAAAAATAGAAAATCCTATTTCTAAGAGTAGTAATTTCTGTTTTGGTGATAACGAAATATATATTCTTGAAACGCAAAAAGAATCCGAATTTTCTCCACTTAGCTCAATTATATTAAAAAAATGTAAAAAATCATATTCAGGATATACAAAAGAAGGAACAGGAATTAGCTTACTTGAAAAGTTAAGCGATTTTATCTCTGGTGACTCTGATATTTCTGAAGTTAGTCAGATAACATATTCTAATGGTTTTATTTGTTTTCAATGGGGATACTCTAGGAATGAAACTAAGACATATAATTTTGCTGTTGTTGATGCAGATTCTGGGGAATTAGTTAATAGTCAGTTTGAAGTTAGCAACCTTCTTCCTGGAATTGTTGTAAATACAAAGAAAACTGATGTAGAAATTCAGGGTGAACCAAATACTAAGTATGAAGGATATTTATATTATTTTGATAAAGAAGGCTACACAAGTCCTGAAAGTTTAAAAGAAATTGCTATAACTATTAAATCAAATATCGTTGAAAATACTGAAACATTAGACAGCGTAACCTTTGGTTCATCTATTCCTGTACTTGAGTTAAAAGCTGAAAATTTAAAATCAAATTCAACAGATGAAGATATAGAATATGGAAAATTAAGATTTGGAGATATGATTCTTCAAGATGATTATTTATATGTTCTTGTAAGAAGTTCTGGTCGAATTGAATTAAATAGTGATGAATATAGCGAAGAGCCAGTTAATTTGTATCAAAGTACTGGTGGCGTTTTAAGATTCAGTGTTTCTGAAACTGATGGTAGATTAACTCAGGATAATTGGATAATTAATAGTGAAAGCAAGAAGCTCTTGGGGGCATACACAAGAACAATTACAGAAGAGGAGAATTATTATAAATATAACAGCCAAGACTGGACGTATTATCCTTATACAAATGTTTGTGCACTACAACCTCCATTAGACTCGACACAAGTTTATTTCTATGGTCCACAAAGGTTTATTGCAAGAAAACCTGATGCTCTTGTGATTGCTGATGATGGTGGATATATTGAAGATGATGATGAATCATCCAGCTCACTTACAGCAAAAAATCGTGTAGTTACTGTAAATCTTACTGATTTGTCTCTTTCTGCTGTAGATGTTAAAGCAACATTCACTTCAACTTTCAATATGGCTAGTTCAGGTTATGCTTATATAGATTAAATGGAACAATCATTCTATAATTTTTCTGTCTGCATTCCTGTGTATAATTCAGAGCCGGTATTGCGAAGGGCAATTGACTCCGTTTTATCGCAGGATTTTGAAAGCTTTGAAGTAATAATTGTAAACGATGGCAGCAAAAATAAGGATGAAAAAGGGCTTGACTGTAAAAAAATCGTAAAGCTTGCTCAAAAAGAAGGTAAACTTTTGCGAAAAAAGCTGAAGCTTCCACCTGTTCAAATTAAATATATAGAACACCGCAAAAACTTAGGACTTCTGGAAGCCCGCCGTACTGCAATTGAAAATGCTCAGGGAGAATACATCTGCAATTTAGACAGCGATGACCTTCTTCTTCCCGGTGCCCTAAAAACTTTATATTCAGCTGCCACTAAAACAAATGCAGATATAGTTCAGGGAAAAACAGAATATTCAAGCGCAGAAACTCTTTCAGAAGTGCATAGACGTTATAACAATGTTTATATAGGCCAGCTTGAGTCTAAAGATATTTTTGATTCCTGGCTTGTAAAACAGACTCATACAGGCATTTTATGGGCAAAGCTTATCCGCCGCGAAACTTACTTAAAAGCCTTATCCCACATTCCTTTTACGCGCTGTGTTATGATTGAAGATTTTCTTCAGTATTTTTTTATAGCACTGGAAGCTAAAAAATACACAGGCATAGAAGATAAAATATATCGTTATTCTATAGATACAGGCATTTCTTCTGTACAAAAGATTACAGAGCTTGCCCGTTGGGAACAGATTTGTACTGCCTCAAATGTTTTTACAATCATTTTTTCTGCAATTGAAGAGAATGAAGTTTCTCTAACCTTTGAGCAGTTGGAAGCCCTGCGTCTGCAAAGTCGTTCTTACCTTGTAAATAATATAGGAATGCTCAAGCATAATGTAATTCCAGAATTGCAAATGCCAGCCCGTCAGCTTTTATGCGAATATTGGGGCTCAGATTTTGTTGAAACAATGGAAAAAGCACTTGAGGAATCAAACAATAAGCTATGATAATTAACAAAAAAACAAAAGTTGTCACTTTCTTAAAAAATATGTTATAATAAACTATGTTTATAAATGTTTTAAACTGGTTAGTCAGTATTGTATGTGGCCTTGGATTTACCGCATATCGTCTTTTCAATTGCGAGTCTTTAACGGATTCGAGCATTTTACTGAGTCTTGCTCTTGGACTTCTTGTTTTTGTAATAGCCTTTATTGCAACTTTCCTCTTGATTTGGATATTTTTCATCATCATTGCGCTTACAATCAATCCTAAAAAAGAATATAAAACGCCATCAGCCTTTTATAATTTTATTTTCCAGAATTGGTTCCGCTATGTATGCGCTTTTTTCAGAGTAAAAATCAAAATCTCAGGAACAGAAAATCTTCCAAAAGATAAAAAGTATCTGGCAGTTTGTAATCACCGTTCTGGCTTTGACGCCTTTATTATGGGAATTGCAATGCATCCAGAGCAGGTTTCCTTTATCACAAAGCCGGAAAATATGGCAATACCTCTTGCTCACAACTATATGATTCGCGGTCTTTATCTTTCTATTGATAGAGAAAATACCCGCAATGCCTTAAAAACTATCATTAAAGCAATTGAATACATTTCTCAGGGCATTATTTCTGTTTGCGTTTTCCCAGAAGGTACACGAAGTAAAGATGGAAAACTTGGTGAGTTTAAACCTGGCTGCCTTAAGGTTGCAGAAAAAGCAGAATGTCCGATTGCCGTTTTTGCTTTACAGGGAACAGAAAAAATTATGAAAAACTTTCCCTGGCGCAAAACAAAGGTGTCAATTGATATGTTAAGAGTGATTCAGCCAGAAGAGTTTGCCGAAAAAACTACGGTGGACATTTCTGATGAAATAAGAAGCGAAATGCTTAAAAAATTAGGAGAATAGGTACTGATTATGATTCACATTTTATTGAATCCTCTTTCTAACAATGGAAAGGGAAAAGAAGCCGAGGGAGAACTTAAAGAATTATTCAAAGACAAGGAGCTTGATTTCCTTGATGTAACAACTGTTTCAAGTGTTGCTGAAACTTGCAAGGGCTTTGCTGCTGATGACACTATTGTTGTTGCTGGCGGTGACGGTACGCTTACTCACTTTGTAAACGATGTTTATGAGCTTAAGCTTCCACAGAAAATCTTCCTTTATTTCTGCGGCACAGGAAACGACTTTATGTTCGATGTAAAGGATAAGGTTACTATTGAAAACAAGCTTATTCCAATTAATGATTTTATTGTTTCGCTTCCAAAGGTTTATGTTAATGGAATGACAAAATACTTTATCAACGGTATTGGTTTTGGTATTGAAGGCTACTGCTGCGAAGAAGGCGATAAGATTCGTGCAACTTCTGACAAGCCTGTAAACTATACTGCAATTGCTATTAAGGGCCTTCTTTATAAGTTTAAACCTCGCAATGCTACAGTTACTGTTGATGGTGTTGAAAAAAAATACAAGAAGGTTTGGCTTGCTCCTGCAATGATGGGCCGCTATATTGGTGGCGGTATGATTATGGCTCCAGGACAGGATCGTTTGAATCCAGAAAAAACTCTTACAAATGTTATATGGTCTAATACCGGTAAGCTTTCTACACTTATGAAGTTCCCAAGCATTTTTAAGGGTGAGCATGTAAAATATACAAAGAATATTGATGTTCGTACCGGCCATGAAATTAAGGTTGAGTTTGATAAGCCTTGTGCTCTTCAGATAGACGGTGAAACTGTATTGAATGTAACTACTTACACAGCCGTTTACGGAAAATAGTGAGATTATGTCATTGTCGGGCTTGACCCGACAATCTTTTTAGAGGATATCTATGCTTTTTATTTTTGATATGGGTGGTGTTGTAACCACTAATTTTGGCCGTGGAAAAATGCGCGAATGGCTTGGTCTTTCTTCTGAAGATTTTCGAAGACTTCAGTATGATTTTGATGAAAATCTCTATTCTCTTCTTGAAGTTGGAAGATTTACTGTTCCGCAGTTCTGGCAGGCAATTCAAAAAAACGCAGTAAAAAAAGGCATAGATATTCCTCCCGTTGATTACAATTTTTTCAGATTTACTTTCCATCCAAAATTGAATGAAAAAACAGTCGAAATAATCAAAAAGCTCCGAAAAAATCACCGGGTAGTTTGCGGTACAAATACAATAGAACCTCACTGGGAAAATCACATGGAGCGGGGTGATTATTCCTATTTTGATCAAACTTATGCTTCAAATAAAATTGGTGTTGCAAAACCTTCACCCTTGTTTTATTCCCTGATTATGCAGGCCGAAGGTTATACCCCCGAAGAAACCTTCTTTACCGATGATACCTACGAAAACATAGAAGCTGCTCAAGCTCTTGGAATCCACGCCGTCCATTTTATCACCCCAGAAGCCCTGGAAGATGAATGGAGAAAATATTATTATTAATGACCATTAATAAAAAAAATGATATTATCATTTTATGACAAATATTTATCCGCGAGTATTTTTAAATAAAAACGAAGAAAAGGAAATCCAACACGGTTTCCCCTGGGTTTTTGATAACGAAATCTCCCATATCAAACATCGCCCTGATGAGAAATCAGAATGGAAAAACGAAGCTTTATCAGAATGTTCTCTTGCTGACGGCATTCCTGTAGAAGTTTATACTAAAGCCGGCGGTTTTCTTGGAACAGGTATCATAAATAAAAAATCAAAAATCACAGTAAGAATAATCGGTTCACAGCATGCAGACCTGCTTTATTCAGACATAAAAGGTTACTGGTTCAACAGGGTAAAGGATGCGGTTGATTTACGCAGAATGTATTTTTCTGCAGAAGATTCTTACCGCCTGATTTTTGGAGAAGCAGATTTAATTCCAGGTTTAATTTGCGAACGCTTTTGTGATGAAAACGAAAAGCTTTATCTTGTAATTGAGTTTTTGTCTTTAAGCTGTAATGTTTTCCGTAAAGAAATACTTTCTGCTCTTATAAAGCTTTGTAATCCAGATTTTATTTATGAGCGAAGTGATGCTGCAATCTGCCAGAAAGAAGGTTTGCCAGAGCTTTCAGGTTTTATAGATTTAGCTGATGAAGATTTTAGGATTCTTGAGGATGATGCTGAGACTGTTGAAGTAGACGGTAATGGTTCAAAAATTGACGATAAAGCTAAAGGCAAAATCATCATCACAGAAAACGGCATAAAGCTTTGTGTTGATATTATAAACGGACAGAAAACTGGTTACTTCCTGGACCAGAAGTTTAATCGCCAAGCCGCTGCACAATTCTGTAAAGGTAAACGAGTTTTAGATACTTTTACCCATACCGGAGCCTTTGGTCTTAATGCTATAAAAGCAGGTGCTGCAGATGTTACTTCTGTTGATATTTCGCAGGAAGCTGTAGATATGGTAAATTACAACATTAAACTCAATGGTGCAGAAAAAAAAATGAAAGCTGTCTGTGCCGATGTTTTTGATTTACTTAAAAAATATGAAGCCAACGGTGAAAAGTTTGATGTAATTATTCTTGATCCACCGGCTTTTACAAAATCTGCAAAAATGATTGAAAAAGCTTATGGTGGATATAAGGAAATAAATCTGCGTGCAATGCGACTTTTAAATGAAGGCGGAATCCTTGTTACCTGTTCGTGCTCATATTTTATGGAAACAAATATGTTCTGCGATA
>JAEEGI010002152.1_pt1 | contig 48727 bp, 53 predicted proteins | sample 8958751 | NCBI WGS metagenome assembly JAEEGI01 (sample SAMN16246545, study PRJNA631951) | gut metagenome | biome: gut microbiome; feature: rumen; material: KS-attached | host: Bos | place: Iran: Karaj | collected 2018-10
TTCAAATCCTTCCCTCGCAACCAATGGTTCTGTAGCTCAGTAGGTAGAGCAACGGACTGAAAATCCGTGTGTCGCCAGTTCAATTCTGGCCGGAACCACCATTAAAAACAGAAGGAGGCAAATGCCTCCTTTTTGTTATATGCCATCGTCTCCGGTTTCTTCTTCCGGAATCGTTTCAGTTTCCTGTACAGGCTCCCATGGACAAGCCGAAGTGTAGGCGTTTCCGGAAATATCTTCAAAATAATAGCACTGATTCCCGGAACTGATGTAACTGGATTTGATGTCGAAATAGTGATTCAGGATCCCAAGGCCATACGGCGATGTGAATACATAATCTCCATCGGCCATGACCAGTTCAACATACTGATACTTCAGCTGAGGATAATAATGGATCTCCGAGATCTGTTCGATGATCTTTCGCTCGCAATGATCCAGTTCTTTGATCAGCAGTTCCAGTTCCTGTTCATCAAATCCTTCTACGATCGGAGCTTTGGATATCAGATACATGTTCTGCTTGCTGATACCGACTCTGCTTCCATCGGCAAGGATCAGTACATTGAGTCCGTTCTCCGGAGCATAAGCGACGATCTTCTTTTCCTCGACGCTTATCCTGACCAGGCGTCCCCTCATCAGGCTGACATCAGCCTTGGCGATCAGGGGTTCCTTTTCGATCCTCTTTCTGATGACGGAAGGAAAAGTCAGAAAAAACTTGTCTTCCGTATCAAGACCGCTTGCCTGGATGATGTCTTCATCTTTTAAATAGACGTTGCCCTCTACGGTGATGCGATAGATGTCCGACGCACTGCTCAGAAGGTAGATCAGTGCGATCAGGATCAGGGAAAGCAGGATGCTCAGGGCAAAATAAAGATTCTTTGCTTTTTCGTAAGCTGAAGAAGCTTTTTTATATTTTCGGATGTTGAAAAGCCGATTCTTTTCCAGTAGATTTTCTTTATCGTCTAACAATTGAATTTCTCAACTTCCATCACGAGTTTGATGCCGTATTTTTCTTTGACCTTATCCTGGATCTCATAGACGATACCCAGGTAATCCTCGGCGGTCCCGTTTCCTTCATTGATGATGAAGTTGGAATGCTTATCAGAAACGCAGACGCCGTTGCGGCAATGGCCTCGATAGCCGATGCCATCGATCAGCTGCCAGGCTGGTTTCTCTTCCGGATTACGGAAACAGGAACCGGCAGAAGCCTTGTCCAGAGGCTGCGTCTCTTTCCTTCTTCTCAGACGGTCCGCCATGAGTTCCTCGATCTGTTCTGAAGGTTTTCTTTCCATCTTTAAACGGGCTGAAACGACGACCCAGCGCGGATGATCATGAAGGATGGAACGGCGGTACGAGAAATGCAGTTCATCATTGTTCAGCCAGATCAGTTCTCCGTCTTTCAGGATCTCGACTTCTTCGACCACATCAGCCATCGAACCTTTATAGGCTCCGGCATTCATATAGACCAGGCCACCGATGCACCCGGGTATCCCCGAAGCAAATTCCAGACAGCTGTAGCCCTCTTTAGCTAACGCTGCCGCAAGAGCCGGGACCATGACACCGGCTTCGGCATACACTTCATCACCGCTGATCTTGTAAGAATTCAGTTTCTTGAGAGAAATGATGACACCGGGATACTCGCTTTCCCCGCAGATCAGATTGGAACCATTTCCTATCACTTTGAACGGGATACGATTCGTCTTGAGATAATTGACGATGACTTTTAGTTCCTGTTTGTCTTCAGGCATGACGAAATGAGCGATATGACCGCCCATTTTTACTGTTGTCAGATCTTTGAAATATTTATCATCATGGTATTCACCATGGAGTTCGAGAAATTCTTTTATCATAGTTCTTCTATCGCTTCAATTATATCGCTAAGTACATCAGGATTGGACAGTTTACGGGCATTCTCGGCCAGAGAATGCAGCTTATCATCATCATTGATAAGCTCATCTACCATCTGTTTCAGTTTTTCACCGCTCAGATCTTTTTCTTCGATCATGACAGCAGCATCCTTATCACACAGTGCCTTGCCGTTGTGATACTGATGGTTGTTCGGAACGAAAGGTGAAGGGATCAGGATAGCCGGCATGCCGATGGCACAGATCTCACAGAGTGTCGTAGCCCCTGCCCGGCAGATCAGAAGCGTCGAATTTCTCATGACTTCCACACCCTGTATCCGTTCATAGATCTTTAGATGATCGCTGTTCTGTATCTGTTTCAGTGTGTCTTCGTAATGGGATCTTCCGGTTGCGTAGACGATCTGATAAGATCCATCACAAAGTCTGAAGAAATCGATCAGCTTCTCGTTGACGGTAGAGGAACCCAGCGAACCCATAAAGATGACCACGGTCTTCTTTTCGGGATCAAGTCCCATCTGTTTCAGGATGTCTGGATCTTTTTCGATGCCATAAGCCTTGGAAGACTGCGGATTGCCGAGGATCCTTGTGTTTTTGTTCCTGAACTGTTTCAGATTCTCTTCATAGCTGCCGATGACCAGATCCACTTTCTGATCAAGCAAGGCATTTGCCCTTCCTATTGAGGAATTCTGTTCGTGGATCGCGGTTTTCAAACCCATCCTGACAGCTGCTTCCATGACCGGTACCGAGATATAGTTGCCGAATCCGATCGCCATGTCATAACCTTTCAGCAGTTTTCTGCAATCAAAATACGCCTTGCCGATAGACAAAGCACTTCTGATCTTCTGAATGAGACCGCCCCTTGTCGTCAGAACGTCAAGACCGACATAATCAAAACCGCTGTCCGGAATGACCTCTTTTTCCATCCTGTCGTTCGATCCGATAAAAGTGATCTTATGCCCCTTCTGCTGAAGTGCCTCAGCCAGCGTGAGGGCCGGGTAGATGTGCCCGCCCGTGCCACCTGCGACCATTACGATTTTCATACTTCCTAATTCTATCAAAAAAAGAAAACGGTGACTACAATAAGTCATCACCGTCATAAGAGACCTGTATCATTATCTCTTTCTTATTTTTTTCTGACAGGATGCCGGATCACTGTTTTCAGCTTTTCGGGATCCGTTTTCCTGACATCACTCAGATAGATCTCATGATGGAACCGCTCATCACTGATATCCAGGACGTATCCTTCATTCATCATGTATTCATGCATGCGTTCAACTGTTGCCGGTTCATCATCATAAGGACCCGTGTGCATGCACTGAACGCATCTTCCTTCATCATAGGAAAGAAATTCTACTTTGGAGAAGTCAGTCTTCTTTTTCTTTTCGGCCTCTTTGATCGCCCAGGCAAGGTCATCCTCTGTCACAAAATCCGGAAGACGGATCAGAGAGATCCAGTTGAAATCTTCCTTATGGGCATAGTCGACACCTTTGACATCATCCTGCCACCAGAAACCCTCAAGTGGCGGGACGACATAATCAAAATACCCCTCGATCCGATGATCGCCCTTTTTGCTCATTTTGATGGTATATGCGATCCCATACAGCAAGCCTATGGCCTGTTTATATTCTCCATCTTCCTGATTCGGATCACCATGACCGCGGACAGCGATATAGTTCATCTTCGGAACATCGATGATCGCAGGCTGATCTTTTGGCATGTAGAATTCTTTGTATTCTTTTTTAAAATCAAAAGCCATTCTTTTTTACCTTTTACTGAATAAACTCAGTCTCCTCTTCATCTTTATTCAATTCTTTGAATCCGATCTGATCACTGATGAACCTGGTCAATAACGGATCAGCGATCAGCAGCAGCACGATATAGACGATCACCGGGGTCCAGACTCCTGTTCCGAAAAAATCAAGCAGAGGTCTGAACAGAAAAAACTCAGCCCCGGCAAGAGCAAGATAGATGCCCGTACATACGATGAAATATCTGAAACCGTCTTTTCCCATCAGAAGAGCACCTTATTATGCAGGACCTTGCCAAGTATCCTGACCTGATCGGGCTGAAAGATCCTGTCCGGATAAGCAGGATTTGCCGCCTTGAGAGTGAGAACATGATCGCCTATAGAGATCCTTTTGATCGTCACCTCGTTATTATCCAGGAGAAACACACCAATGTCCTTATCCTCCAGATAATCCTGTTTGCGGACAAAAACGATATCGCCTTCACCTATCCTGAGATCGATCATGGAATCTCCTTTCACCTTCAGATAGAAATACTCGCCGGGTCCGTATTCATCGTTGTTGCAGTATTCATAGCCATAGATGTCCTCATTGGCATACATATCATATCCGGCTTTGACCTCGCCCAGGATCGGAACAGCAGTCTGCTGACTGCGTATATTCAGATTCAAAAGATGATCGACGTCGACATCAAAGATCTGTGCGATCTTGTTCAGCGTCGAGACACGCGGGAAAGATGAACCATCTTCCCATTTCTGAACGGTCGTGAATGATTTATAACCGAGTTTATCCGCAAGTTCATCCTGTGACATCTTGTTGCTGTGGCGAAGATACCTGAGATTGTCTTTAAATTCCATACATATTCTCCTCAATTTGATTGTATATGAAACTTGATTTTTGTTCAAGTTTCATATTGAACTTGATACAAATTCAAGTATAATGAAAGTATGGAGAAGACGATACTTCATTGCGATCTCAACTGCTTTTTTGCCTCTGTGGAAATGCTCTACCACCCCGAATACCGCAATGTTCCGATGGCGGTCGCCGGCGATAAGGAGAACAGACACGGGATCATCCTGGCAAAGAATGTTCCGGCCAAGCAGAAAGGTGTCAAAACAGCAGAAACGATCGGTGATGCACAGAAAAAATGTCCGGATCTCATCCTGGTCAAGCCCGATTACCCTTCATACGAATATTTCTCACAGAAGGTACGGGATCTTTACTATGAATATACGGACCGCATCGAACCCTTCGGTGTCGACGAATGCTGGCTCGACATCACTGCTTCCATATCCTATTTCGGTTCTGTCGAAAAGATCGTCACAGATCTGCTCTACAGAGTCAAAAACGAGATCGGCCTGACTCTGTCGATCGGCGTCTCTTCCAGCAAAGTCTATGCAAAACTGGGTTCCGATATGGCAAAAGAGGACAGCGCCTATTATATCGGCTCGCTCGATGACATTCGTTTTCTGTCCGTCTCCAAGCTCCTATTTGTCGGAGCGCATACCGCTGAGACGCTCAAGATACATGGCATTTCGACGATCGGCCAGCTGGCAGACAGTTCCCCTTCCTACCTGAAGACCATCCTTGGAAAAAGCGGTCTGACATTATATCGTTACGCCAACGGCATCGATGAAAGCAATATCGGCATCTTTGAACAGAAGAAAGAGCCTGTCAAATCGATCTCCAATTCCCTGACTTCTCCGAAGGATCTCTGTGACCTGGATGATGTCAAGATCGTTCTGACGATCCTCTCACAGAATATCGCATCCCGTCTGAGGAAAAAAGGATTGTATTACAGGACCGTTCACCTCTTTGTCAGGACCAATAAACTGAAGGTCCGTACTTTCCAGATGAGCCTCAGGGAAAATTCCGATCTTGCCAAAGAGATATATGATCATGCGTTGGCCCTGTTTGAGAGACACTGTGATTTCTCCATTCCCTACCGCTCGATCGGCGCCGCCGTATCTCATCTCTCCGAAAACAAAGACTGCTTTCAGACTTCTTTTTTTGACAGTTCATCTTATTCCCTTAAAGAAAGGAAACAGGAAATGGCGATGGAAGAGATCAGGAGGAGGTTCGGCAAAGATTCCATCAACCTGCTCAGGGCATACGAAGACAGTGTTTTGTCTAAACAGGAATTGAAGAACAATGATCTCATCTCCATGTTGAGGGAGGACGGCAGATGATCAGAAAGTATGTCGATGTGATCTGTCTCAATGACAAGGGAGGAAATATAAAGCCTCTTTTCCTCATCTGGGATGACGATAAAAGGGTCCCGATCAAAAAAGTGAAGGAGATATGTCCGCGCGCTTCACTGAAAGTCGGAGGTTCCGGACTCCGCTATACCTGCGTCTTCGAACCCAACCGGATCAGACATCTGTATTATGATCGGGGCAAATGGTACGTGGAGATGAATGACCATGTGGTATAATCGAACTAATCTATAGGAAGGAAATAAAATGGAAGAAAGATATGATGTTGTGATCATCGGCGCAGGTCCTGCCGGCCTGACTGCCGCCATTTACGCTTCCAGGGCAAATTTGGAAGTCTTGATCATTGAAGCTGAAGTCAACGGCGGAAAACTCTCAAAGACTTATGAAATAGAGAACTATCCGGGCTATGAATCCATCTCCGGTCTCGAACTTGCTGATCATCTGACAAAACACGGTCAGAAATTCGGAGCCAAGCTGATCAGCGGCAACGTTAAAAAGATCGAAGGCAATGAAGTCAAAAAAGTCATCCTTGCGGATGGAAGGGAATTTGAAAGCAAAGCTGTCATTATAGCGACCGGTACAAAAGAGAGGATGCTGGCTCTGCCTCATGCTGACGAGTTCACAGGCAGAGGCATATCCTATTGTGCTGTCTGTGATGGATTCTTCTATCGCAACAAGGAAGTCGCCATCATCGGCGGCGGCAACTCCGCTCTTGAAGAGTCCCTCTATCTTGCCTCTCTGGCATCAAAAGTGACGATCATCATACGCAGGGATGTATTCAGAGCAGATGCTACTGTCGTAGATAAGGTCAAAGCTAACGAAAAGATCGAGATCATCACCAAGCACGTTCCGGATGCATTGCGCATCGAAGATGACAGGATCACAGGTCTGCAGATCAGAAATGTTGAGACCGATGAGATCCAGGTCGTTCCTTGCAAAGGGATCTTCCCTTATATCGGAGCTGATGCCTGTACGGATTTTGTGGATCCATCCATCCTGGATGAGAACAACTACATTATCGCAAACAGCGATATGTCTACCGCGATCAAAGGCATCTTCGCTGCCGGGGACTGCATCAGGAAAGACCTCCGTCAGGTCGTCACAGCCTGCAACGACGGTGCGATCGCTGCCAACAGCGTTATCAAATATCTGAAAGACTGAAGCATGTAAAAACCGCAATCTGATTGCGGTTCTTTTTTTATGCGCGTCCGGAATACTTGCCGTCTATCGTCGAAACGGTGATGCGTTCTCCCTGTTCGATGAACAGAGGGACCTTGACCTGCAAGCCTGTCTCAGTGACTGCGTTTTTCAGTGCACTCGTCGCTGTATTTCCTTTGACAGCCGCTTCACACTCCACCAGTTCCAGATCGACCTTATCCGGCAGCTCTACGCCCAGGATCTCACCTTCATAGAAAGTGACTGTGACATCAAGGTTCGGTACCAGGAATTTGGATTCCCATTCCAGTCTCTCTGTCGGGATCTCCAGTTGTTCATAGGATTCTGTATCCATAAATACGAAAGAATCACCTGAATCATAAAGGAACTGCATCGGTCTTTTATCAAGATATGCTTCACCGACCTGATCGGAACCGATGAAAGACAGTTCTTTTACTACGCCGCTTCTTGGCACTTTGACCTTGACCTTGACCTTCATCTTGGCCATGGCGGTCTTGTTTAACTGAATATCGATACACTGATATAATTCATTTTCCCAGGTAAAACAAGTCCCCGGTTTGATTTCTGTACAGTTGAGCATTGTTTAACCTCCTTTACTTCTTTCCTCTAGTATTATACATGAAAACAAATGAACTTATTATCCTCAATATCTTTCAGTCTGAAAATCGATGATCTGCCTTTCATATGTCGTGATCCTCATCCTGTAATCCAGAAAATGCAGTTCATATCCCTCGCTTGACATGTAGACAGCAACATAGATCCCATCCGTGACAAAATCTTCTATCTCCTCATCCCGTGCCAGCATGCATTTGAAAGAATCGATGACAGCTGCTTCCACTTCAAAGATTTCCTCAAATTCCCGGAGATTCTCATACGTCTCGTTCGCTTTTTCTATATAGTCACTCTTCGCCGCTATCAAACTGATCAGAGCGCACATCACAATCAGAAAAAGCGTCGAGATAAAACCCGCGTTGGCTGGCAATGACCCTTTCACGATCACCGTTCTTTTTCTGATAACAGACATAGATCACTCCATTCTTTTCCTCAAAACGCAGATCCTCCAATTCAGCCAAAAAGATCTGTGTCCCTGGTTGCATGATGAGCTTGCCGTTGATCAGGGAAAGAGAACAATCCCTGTTCTTGTATCTGAATTCCAGTACTCTGCTTCCGAATTCAAGATCATAGCTGATCAGCATCATCTCTCTTAACTGGCATAGAGCTATCTCATCAGCGATCTCATCATAGGAAAAAGGAAGCTCTGCTGTATATCTGAATGCCAGCATGAAGATCGGAAGAAGTGCCAGGATGATCGCAAATGCGATAAGATTCCTAATCAGATTCATAAGACACACAGCTTTCACAGCTGTTGAATCCGTTCAGTATCCTCTCATAATTCTGATTGGACCGTTCCTGATACTGAAGATAGCCCTCCTCATAGCGCTGATTCAGGGAAAAGATCGAGTAGCAGAGGATACATACGGCAGACACGATGAAGACGCACAGCAATGCGTCCAGAAGAAAGAAACCCTTATCTGACGAGCACATAACCATTCCCCAGATTAAAGGTATAAACACAATGGCCAAACTCTATCGTCCTGGCAAGATTGATATGCCCCATCGAGTTGAAAGAGATGCCCTTTTGATATGATACGGGACACTTCAGTTTCATCGTCTGTGACTGAATGAGGAAATACTCATTCAGAAAGTAATACTTTTCCACGTCCGGCTGCCTGGAATGGTTCAAAGCGATCACCAGCATCGAGCTGATCATCAGGATACATACCAGCATCTCCAGCATGCTGAAACCATGTTCAGTTGATGATGCAGTGCCCATCAACGATCACCAGATCAGAACCATTCGAACAGTGTGTCTGATCTTCCTGCAGATAGCCACCATGCACCAGATCTGCCATCGAGTTCGGAACGCTGCCATAATCCAGTCTGAACTGTGCGATCGCCGCATCCACGACTTTCGTGAGCGCCTCACAAGCTCTGGAATCCACTGATGATATGACTTTGGAAACATTCGGTATGCTCAGCAGCAACAGTATCGAAACGATGATGACGACCACTACCATTTCCAGCAGTGTAAAACCTTTTTCATTCATTTAAACCTCCTTAAAACGAACTGATCGCCTGCATCGGCATGAACAGGATCTGATAGATGAAGATCACGACAGCGCCGATGAACAGATAGGTCAGTATCTGTATCGTGAGCGAATACGCTCTCATCCTGACTGCGATCTTTTCTTTTGCCAGGAAAATATATGATTCGATCACAGAAGAAAAATCATTCGTATGATTTGCGATCTTGATGAAGCGGGCAAGAGAAGAATCGTAGAAGCGATCCGTCGCCGCTTCTTTCAAGGTCCTGCCCTCCATCAGGCTCTCATCCATCCTGAAAGCGAGCAGGGATACGATGGGCTTGCTTTTCATGGCCTTAAGGATGGAAAGTGATTCCCTTGTCGAATAGCCGTGTTCCATGCAGATCAGAAGCAGGGACATGAATTCTTCCGAATAGAAGATACTGAGAAAAGAATTGGGAAAGTGACGGGACAGGAAGATGTACAGGAAAGCGATCCTGCCGGGACGGCTGAAGGCAACAAGCATGGCAAAGAGGATCAGGACACCATAGTAGAAGGCTTTCACAAAGATGCGGAAAAGAAGCCTCATATCTTTGTAGATGCCTAGATCGGCATGAAAAGTCCCGATAAGGGCGAATATCGAATCGATCCCATAGAGATCAAAAAGATAAAGCGAAGTGATAGAAATGAAAAGAAGGATCAGCGGATAAGCCAGAGAATTCATCAGCCTTCTCTTACCTTCTTCGTTGTTTCTGCAGAAACGAAGCGAGATCGATAAAGAAGACGCAAAAGACAGAGAATTCAAGAGCGAGACCACATAAGGCCTGATCTGTTTCGGAAGATAATCCTGAATGACCTTTTCGATCAGAGATCCCTCATCCAGTTTCTTTCGGATCTCAGAAAAGATCTTCTCATTTCGGCTGCTTTTCAAAAGAATGAAACACTCGTTCAGTGAAAGATCCGTTTCCAAGAGCTTCGAAAGATAGGAGAGATCTTCGATGCTCAAAGTCTTTTCAGTAAAAATCTTTCGCAAAGATCCCATTTTCGATCCCCTTCTCCACCTGCATATCAATGTTCAGAAACGTCGGGGAATTATGTTTGTGAATGCGGAAATACTCGATCTCCTTGGAATCCATGATCTCATAGAGAACGATCTTCTCATGCGAGTTGTTTCTGATCATCATCCGCTGGTTCGCTACGCAAAGAAGGTTCTCATACAGGTGATCTTCATTGACACCGAGTTCTGTGAGCCGCGAAATGCAGCTGCTTGCCCTGGATGTGTGGATCGTGGAAAGAACAAGGTGACCGGTATTTGCAGCAACGACAGCCATCTTTGCCGCTTTCTCATCTCTGATCTCACCGATCATGATGATATCCGGATCATGTCTGAGGATCTGCTTGATCCCTTCCGCATAATCAAAGTTCCTTGCCTCATTGACTGCCAGCTGTATCATGTAATCCTGATAGACTTCGATCGGGTCTTCAATCGAGTAGATCTTCTTGTTTTTAACGCTCTTTAAAAGCGAATACAGCGTCGTCGTCTTGCCTGAACCCGTAGGTCCTGAAAACAGGATCAGTCCGCACCTGTGGAGCAAAAGTGACTTGAAATAGCGATTCTGCATCTGCAGACCGGACAGCGAATCCACATCGACTTTAAGCTTGCTGTTAAGGATACGCAGCACGCCGTTTGTATAATTGACCTTGCTGATGACCGCAAAACGCAGGGACAAAAGCTGACCGTCGACTTCCATCTCAAACTGCCCTGTCTGAGGTGTCATGATGTTTCCCACATCGAGATTCGCCAGATACTGCAGATAGCGGATCAGCTTATAGTCTTCGAATTTGCTCTTGACCTGATGGCACAGCCCATCGATACGCATTTCGATCCTGACATCCTGGAAATTCATCATGAAATGGATATCAGTCGCATTGTACTTCAGTGCCAGTCTGAGCAGAGCCAGAAGTCTTTCTTCCATTCTTTTTCCTCCATATCATGATTTGGAAAAAAGAAAGAAAATCCTTAATAAAAAAGCTCATTTTTCAAACAAATGAGCTTTTTCTTATCTTAAGAACCAATTATTAGCCAATTCTGCGGACAAAGTTGAATAGGAATCATGACCAGGCAGGATATAGTAATCCTTTTCAAACGTTTTGAAGATCCGCAATGACTGTCTCAGCAGACTATCATCTCCACCTTCGAGATCAGTCCTTCCAACCGATCCTTTGAACAGAGTGTCTCCGGTAAAGATCTGATCATCGAATACAAAAATGACCGATCCGGGAGTATGTCCGGGTGTGAAGATCACATCAAACCCGAAAGGACCGATCTTCATCTTTCCTTCTTTCAGATGCTCGAGAGGACAACTGATATAGGCGCTCTGGCCAAACAAAGCACCTGCGTGCTTATCACGGGCAAGCGCCTCATCAAAAGGATGGATGTAGACCGGACAGCCATATCTTTCATACAGGCCATCGACCGCTTTGATATGATCAAAATGGCCATGTGTCAACAGGACTGCCAAGAGCTTGCGATCCCCCAGCTTTTCGATCACCTTATCCGCTTTGCCAGCCGGATCGATCACGATCGCTTCATCATTCTCACTTATGAGATAGGTGTTGGTGGCCATAGACCCCATCACATAGATTTCGGTATTCATCGTAAACAAAAAATAGGCTTAGGCCTATTTCTTCTCCTTATGAACAGTCATCTTGTTGCACTTAGGACAGAACTTTTTGATTTCCATCTTTTCAGGATGTTTTTTCTTATTTCTTGAACCGTAGTAAGTCTCTTCACCACACTCGGAACATTTGAAAGTAACGAAGTCTCTAGGCATTTTCTACTAACCTCCCATTTACGCTTAATCATTCTATCACACAACATATTTAAAATTCAATCTTTTTTATCGAACGTTCTCAAAGTCCATAAAGTATTCAAAAACTCACCTGATGGTGAGTTTAGAACAGTTTTGATTCAAAGTCGATATTCAGATGTTTATAGGCCTTTTCAGTAACGACACGGCCCCTGGCTGTGCGATTGATGAATCCGATCTGCAAGAGATATGGCTCATTCACATCTTCGAGGGTGACCGCTTCTTCGCCGATCGCGCTGGCTATCGCCTCAACACCGACAGGACCACCTCTGAACCTCTCTATGATACCTCTGAGATAACGGATATCGACATCGTCAAGGCCCAAGGAATCAACTTTCAGTCTCTCCAAAGCACCCTGTGCGATCTCCAGATCGATCACGCCATCATTCTTGACTTGCGCAAAGTCTCTGACACGACGGAAAAGCCGGTTCGCGATCCTTGGGGTCCCTCTAGAGCGCTTCGCGATCTCATGGACCGCTTCCTCCTGGATCTGACTGCCAAAAACTTTGGCAGTCCTTCTGACGATCTGGGACAATTCTTCATTGGTATAGTAATTCAGTTTGGAAGTGATACCGAAACGATCGCGCAATGGAGACGAGATCGCACCGGCTCTTGTCGTTGCGCCGACCAGGGTGAAAGGCGGCAGATCAAGACGGATCGATTTGGCTCCTTCCTCTTTACCTACGACGATATCGATGTAGAAATCCTCCATGGCTGAATACAGGACCTCTTCAACGATCTTGGGCAAACGGTGGATCTCATCGATGAAAAGGACATCTCCCATCTGCAAAGACGAAAGGATAGCAGCCAGATCTCCGGTCTTTTCGATACTAGGACCGGTCGTCGTCTTGATGCTGGTACCCATCTCATTGGCAAGGATGTATGCCATCGTCGTCTTGCCAAGGCCAGGAGGCCCATACAGCAGAACATGATCCAGTGCTTCATCTCTCATCTTGGCGGCCTGAATAAAGACCTCAAGATTCTCTTTGAGGTCAGTCTGTCCGACATATTCTTTCAGAGTCTTTGGCCTGAGACTAGCGTCATCATCCTGTGACTGTTTTTCAGCAGATAATACTTTATTTTCTTCTTCCATAATTTTTTACTTCATGAGTAAAGCCAGAGCTTTTCTGATCAGCTCATCAGTCGAACCTTTTTCATTTGCCAGCTTCTTGATCACTGGCCTGATCTCTGTCGGCTTGTAACCAAGCTGTTTCAGCGCTTCTGCAACATCATTGAGTTCCTCACTGTCGCTGCTTCCACTTTCCACAAGCTTGCCCTTGAGGTCAAGCATGATCTGGGAAGCGGTCTTTTTTCCGATACCAGGCATCATCTTGATGAAATCGACATCGCCGGTCTCAATGGCAGCGATGATCGAATCGACGGAAGCTCTCGACAGGATGTTCGATGCGATCTTGGGGCCCAGTCCCTTGACTGAAATCAGTTTAGTGAACAGGTCATACTCTTCCAGGGATAAAAAACCAAAAAGACTTATCTCATCCTCACGAACGTTCTGATAAGTATAGATCGTCATCTCTTTATCCTTGCGAAGCACTTCCGGATGGAAAAAATGAATACGGTATCCTATGCCGTTCACATCGATCAGCACATAATCCGGACCAAACGCATGAACTGTTCCTCTGACAAAACCGATCATATTTCAATTATACAACATCTGCATATCGCCATCTAAAAAGAAAGCCAACTTTCGTTGGCTTAGAATGATATCTCCTTGTTTCCGGTAACCTTCATGTACAAAAGCAATGAAAGCACAGTCGCCAGAGTCAGGATCGTCGCATATGCTGCCGCGATGCCGTAATTGCCTCTGGATACATAGGTATAAGTCGCCAGAGTCAAAGTGATCGTCTTCAGATTGTAGAGGATGATCGCCGTAGAAAGCTCCGTGATGATCGTGACCCAGGACATGATCGCGCCGGATAGTATTCCGTTCGCCATCATTGGAACCGTGATCGTAAAGAAAGCTTTCAGTTTTGAAGAACCAAGTGAGATCGCTGCTTCTTCGATCGACATCGGGATCTGCTGCAGGGTCGCTGTCGATGATCTGATCGTATAAGGGATACGTCTGATGACCAGAGCAACGATCATGATCGCAGCCGTTCCTGCAAGCACCAGAGGTTTCTTATTGAAAGCCATGACCAGAGCGATACCGACGACAGAACCAGGAATGATATACGGGACCATCGACAGTGTATCGATGACACGGTTGACCGCATTGTTTCTTCTGACAACGAGATAAGCGATGAGAATGGCCAGAATGATGACCAGTATCAATGCAAAACCGCCGATCAGGAAAGTATTCGGGATCGCATTCTTCAGATGCGAGAAGGCGAAGCGATAGGAATCCAGCGAATAACCCGGCAGGAAGATCTTTCCTGATGTCTTCATGAACGAAGTATACATGACGTAGACCTGTGGCATGAAAGCCAGAAGAACGACGAACCAGCAGTAGAAATTGATCAGAAAAGCCTGGATGCCATGCAGAGGCTTCCTTTCAATCGAATGCATCGCATTCATCGTGAACCTGAACTGGTTGTTGATATAGCGCTGGATCAGGAAGATGATCGCCGTGATAATGATCGCGATGACCGAGATCGCAGCACCGAAATTGTGGTCGCCACCGGTCTCGGCAAAGTATGAGTTATAGATGACGACCGGGAAAGTCTGATAGCCTTCACCGATCAGCAGAGGTGTGCCGAAATCCGCAAACGCACGCATGAAGACCATCAGGGTAGCAGCGATGATCGTCGGCATACAGAGCGGGATGACCAGTTTGAAGAATCTCTTGACACCGGTACAGCCCATGTTTTCTGATGCTTCCAGCAAAGAATTGTCGATATTCTTCAAAGCGCCGGAAACATACAGGAAGACCAACGGGAAAAGCTGCAGAGCCAGGACCAGCAGAATGCCATTGAAACCATAGATGCTCGGAACTCTTACCGGCAGGATCGACTCTATGAATTTGGTGATGATACCGCTTCTGCCCAAAAGCATGATCCAGGAGTATGCACCGATGAACGGGGCAGACATCGAACACAGGATGATGATGACCTGAAGGACCGACATCCCTTTGATCTCATACATCTGGTAGAAGTAAGCCAGAGGGATACCGATCACAAGCGTCAACAATGTCGCCAGCAGGGAGACTTTGATAGAGTTGTAGATCGATTTGATGTAATATGCCTGGGAAAAGAACTTGCTGAACTGTTCCAGGGTAAACACACCGTTAAAGAAGAATGCATTATAAAGCAGTTTGAATAACGGATAGATCAGAAACAGGCCATACAACGCCAGTACCGCTACCGATACGACTTTCCAGACATCAAAGTTTTTCTTTGAGTCAAACATGATCAGGCCTCTTTTTTATACACGTCATAGTCATTGATGACGCCTTCGACGAGATTGTAGGAACCGGTCTCATCAAAGATGTTGATCTTTTCAGTCTTGACACCCAGCAGGATCTCAGTACCCTTTTCTATGATCGAATCGATCTTGGATTCCTGAACGATCTCAGCCGTTCCGCCGTCTTCAAAATGAACGAAATAGTGCGTATTGAGACCCAGGAAGACCGCATCATCGATAGTCGCTTTGATCCCTTCTTTGGCATTCGGATCGACGACCAGTTCCTCAGGACGGATGGACGCCTTGACCTTCCGGTCATAGATCTCTTCTTTTCTGATCGTTTCAACTTCGACTTTGTAATCACCAGGCAGTATCAGATAAGCCTTGCCGTCCTTCTCTTCGATCCTTGCATCGATGACATTGGTATGTCCGATGAAGGTCGCGACAAAGAGATTTGCCGGACGCTGATATAGTACTTTCGGAGTTCCGATCTGCTGAATCTCGCCAGCGTTCATGACCGCGATACGGTCAGAGACCGCCATGGCCTCTTCCTGGTCATGAGTGACATATACCGTCGTGATCCCCACATCATTCTGGATCTGTTTGATGACGGTACGCATTTCAACACGCAGTTTCGCATCCAGGTTGCTCAATGGCTCATCCATCAGCAAGACGTCAGGAGTGATAGCCAGAGCTCTCGCCAGTGCTACACGCTGCTGCTGACCGCCTGAAAGTCTTTCAGGCATACGATCGCGATATTCATCGATCTTCATCAATTTCAAAAACTGATCCGTCTTGGATGCGATCTCTTCTTTAGGGAGTTTACGATTCTTAAGACCAAAGGCGACGTTCTTTTCGACTGTCATGTTCGGGAAGATCGCGTAGTTCTGGAAGACCATACCGATGTTACGTTTTGCAGGGTCCATATCATTGATCCTGGTATCACCAAAAAAGAAGTCTCCACCTTCGATCGAGTTAAAGCCGGCAATCATTCTTAATAAAGTCGTCTTACCACATCCAGATGGACCAAGAAGGGTGAAAAATTCACCCTCCTTGATATCCAGTGATAAGTCAGAAATTATCGTATTATCGCCATATTTCTTTACAGCGTCGCGAATTTTGATATTTACACTCATATTTCCAACCTCACTTGTTATAGATTATATTTTGTCTGTTTTATTGCTTATTGCGGATTTGCAGCCGTGAACATCTCAGTCCAACGTGCCTGCCAAGCCTTCTTGTTCGAACCGCAGAGAGCCATGTCTTCGTAAACAACGTTGATCGCTGAGAACGGAGTCATCTCTTTCGCAGTGTTAGAGATCGCCGGATTGACCGGACGCGCAGTCGTCTTAGCAACTTCTGCCTGGCCTTCATCGGAGATCAGCCAGTCAACGAACTTCTTGGCATTCTCCATATTCGGAGCATTCTTGATGATCGCAACACCTGCAGGGAGCCATACAGCACCTTCAGAAGGATAGACCAGCTTGACATTCGTAGCGCCATCGACCAGCAGACCGACACATGGGTCTTCATAAGAGACACCTACGACATATTCGCCCTGAACAACGCCTTTGTAGATAGCAGATGAAGATGAGAGCTGGATCCCGTTCAGATTCTTGATGAATTCACCGACCCACTCCCAAGCCTTCTCGTCATATGGTTCATCGCCCATGACCAGGAGCATGTTTGTGAGCTCTGCCCATGCACTTGAAGAGTTTGCAGGGTCACCCATAGCGATCTTGCCATTGAGTTCAGGCTGTAACAGATCTGCATAAGAATCGAAATCATCAACGTTCAGACCCAATTTCTCATATTCCTCAGTGTTGATCAGCAATGCTGCGGAACCATCCAGGCAGTAGTGTGTCGTGATACCGTTGAAGTTCTGATACGCTTCAGGAAGAGTGCCATCGCCTTCTGCAACATACTGTTCGAACAGAGGCACATAGTCCGGATTGAAAGAGTTCGCATAGTTCATGCCGCCATACATGATATCGCCCTGAGGATTGTCTTTTTCAGCAGCGATCCTTTCAAGACACTCACCAGTACCGGCTGAGACGACTTCAACATTGATGCCGTATTTCTCGCCGAATGTGTAAGCGACTTCGATCAGCGGATCTGAGTTTGGCGAGTAGATGACCAGGTCATCACTGCCAGCAGGTTCTTCGGCCGGTGTTTCACCGCCGCCGGAAGAACAGGCTACCAGGCTGCATGCTAATAAAGCAACCATGAGTAATTTAAAAAACTTTTTCATTTTTGCCTCCCGGGGATAGATTCCCCTAGTACCTATTATATAACGTCAGACCGTTATTTGAAAACGTTTACATCCCCTTTTGGCTAAAAAAAGACGAGCATTACTCGTCTTCATCCATAAAGTCAAAACTGTAATCGCGGATAAATACCCTGTCACCGTTTCTGCAACCCTTTTCTCTCAAGGCTTCATCCACTTTCATCCTTGACAGAGCTCTGGAGAAACGCAAGACCGAATCATCGTCCTTGAGGTTCGTGTTGAGCAGAAGCCTTTCGATCTTGTCGCCTTCGATCCTCCAGATGCCATTGCCCTCATTGAAGATCTCGAACTGCTTTGGTTCTTCGTATTTATAGACGACCTTCTCTTCCGCCTTATGCGGATCATAGAGTGGAAACTGCGGAAGTTCCTTGAGCATGTCCTTGGCTTTATAAAGTACCGGCATCAGACCTTCGTTGATCAGAGTGATAGCCTCGAAGACTTCGAGATCCGGATACTTCTCTTTGAAAGCTTTGAGATTCTCTTCCGCGTTATCCATATCCATTTTATTGGCTACGACGATCTGCGGTCTGTCCCCCAGATTTCCGGGATACTTCTTGAGCTCCTCGTTGATGACTTCAAAATCATTGATCGGATCCTCATGTCCCATATCCAGGACATGGATGATCAGCCGGCATCTTTCGATGTGCTTCAGGAATTCGTGGCCAAGGCCCTTTCCCTGAGAAGCGCCTTCGATCAGTCCGGGCAGATCCGCCATGACAAAGGAGGAATCTCCGACTTTGACCATGCCTAGCTGCGGCTTCAGAGTCGTGAAAGGATAATCGGCGATCTCCGGCTTGGCATTCGATACGACAGACAACAAAGTCGATTTGCCGACCGAAGGAAGACCGACCAGACCGACATCCGCCAGCAGTTTCAGTTCGACGATGACATTCCTTTCAACGCCCGGAGTTCCCAGTGTGCAGTAATCCGGTGCATTGTTGCGTGAGGATTTGAAATGGTAGTTCCCCTTTCCGCCCTTTCCGCCCTGGCAGATCACTTCTTCCGAATCGAGTGTATTGAGGTCGGCGATCACTTCATCCAGATCAATATCCTTGACGATCGTTCCCAGAGGAACTTTGACGATGACATCATCGCTGGAAGCGCCGTACATGTTGTTGCCTTTGCCGTTCTCTCCGTCCTGAGCCCGGATCATCTTGGAAAAACGCAGGTCGAGCAGCGTCGACTTGTTGGTATCGACCTTAAAGATGATCGAACCACCGTTACCGCCATCGCCACCGGAAGGACCACCCAGAGGATTGTATTTTTCACGTTTAAAAGCGACGATCCCGTTGCCGCCGTTTCCTGCTTTCAGTTTGAGTTGTACCTTATCGATAAATTGCATATTTCTTTTCCGTTGAAAAAAGCCCGTTAAAGGGCTTTTGATCCATGATTACGCTGCAGGGTAAACAGATACCTTGGTCTTCTTCTTGCCTAAGTGTTCGTATTTGACGACACCGTCGATCAGACAGAATAAAGTATCGTCTCCGCCCTTCTTGACATTCTCACCCGGATGGATCTTCGTGCCTCTCTGACGGTAGATGATAGAGCCAGCTGTCGCAAACTGTCCGTCTGCCAGCTTCGCACCTAAACGCTTAGAATGCGAATCACGGCCGTTCTTAGTCGAACCAACACCTTTTTTCGAAGCGAAGAACTGAATATTCAATACATATTTCATGTGTTTTACTTCCTTTCTACTTTTATGAAGTTTCCATAAGAAGCTTCAATCGTTTTCATCTGCATTATGACCAACTCGAAGTAATCCTGGACTACTTTCGAATCGCTGTGATCAGTTATGATGATCCGGTTTTCTTCCTGCGATATCTGCACATCTTCCTCCAGCGCATCAAGCGCATTCATGAAACCGAACATGATCGAACTTACAGAAGCACAGATCAGGTCCTTCCCATAGTCACCGTATTCCGCATGACCGCTTACATCCAAGCTGCGGTAGAGACCATCTTCATGTTCAAATATCGCTTTGATCATTAACCGATCTTTTCAACAGTCAACTTAGTGTATGGCTGACGATGACCCTGTTTGCGTCTGGTCGAACCGACTTTTGATTTGTATTTGAAGATAACGATCTTCTTTTCCTTGCCCTGCTTTTCAACTTTGCAGCTGACCTTTGCACCCTCGACATACGGAGTACCTAAAGTGAGACTGCCGTTTTCCAAAGCTACGACTTTGTCAAATACATAATTCTTGCCTTCTTCAACATCCAGTTTTTCAACATAGATCGTCTGGCCTTCTTCGACCTTGAGCTGCTTGCCACCGGTCTCGATGATTGCGTACATAGTATACCTCCTTCTTTAGATTCAGACTCGCCATTAAGGTGATCTCAAGGATGCTTAAACCTTCTCTGAGCGGTTATAATCCCCTCTAAGGAGAGACTATAACATATGTATTCTAGCAGAATCATTCTCATTTTTCAATGAAAAGTTTTCTGATCTCTTATTTCTTTTTGTAATCCACAAATGAGCCGCTGTCGATCAGGATGGGATCCAGGATCTTGAGTTTGGACATCGGACCGATCTTCATCTTCAGCAGTATCCTCAGGGCGTGTCTTGAATGAACATCATGGACAAAAGCCATCTTCATGATCTTGAGCTTATACTTCCTGCACATCTCATAGACCTCGGGAAAACGATCCGCCTGATAGATCAGATAAGCTTCGCCATTGGCCTTCATGAACTTCCGGAACGCAGCGAAGAGATCTTCCAAAGGAAGCGATTCTTCAAACATCGCCTCCTTGAGATATTCGTCACCTGTCACGTTGTTCATCTCAAAAAAAGGCGGATTGCAGACGACGACATCGACCGGATCATGTTCCAGATCCTGGATCCGGCAATGAATGAGCTCGTGATCCTCGCTGTACCTTTTCAGATTTTCCTGTGCCATCTGCAAAGCATCATCATGGATATCGACTCCTATGAGCTTTCCTGCCCCGTGAAAATGCGCGTAAAGAAGCAAAGCACCGGTATTGGTGCCTATATCCATGACAGTCTTATTTTTCATCATATCCATGAACATGCCCAGGACCGCCGTATCCGTGTTTGCCTTGTACGGACTTCCCTCCTGGCTGAATTCATAATCTATGAACTTCAGATAATCATTCTTCTTCATAATCTCTGTCCAGTTCGAACCAGAAAGTCGAACCCTTGCCTAATTCAGACTCCACTCCGTATCTGGCCTTATGAGCTTCCAGGATGGCCTTGGCGATCGCCAGACCCAGACCTGTGGAGTTCACAGAACGATTGAAATTCTTATCAACTTTATAGTAGCGATCCCAGATATACGGCAAAGCATCTTCTGAAATGCCATTCCCGTTGTCGATGACCTCCAGTCTGGTCTTCTCCTCATCGCTGCGCACCCGCACGATGATCTTGGAATCGGCATCGGAATATTTCAGGGCGTTGGAAAGGAAATTGTATATCACCTGGGAGATCTTGATCTCATCCGCATAGATGAAACAGTCATCCAGGTCCAGGACCAGATTGATATTCTTCTCAGAGATGACTGCCGAAAGAAGCATGACGACTCTCTCTGTGCACTCTTTCAGGTCAAAATTATCGCGGTTGATCTCGATCACACCGGACTGCAGCTTGGAAAGCTCCGACATGTCGGTGACCAGCTTATCCAGGTAATTCGTCTCCTCCAGGATGACATCAAGATGTTCGTTGCGCTTTTTCGGATCATCACCGGAGATATCTTTGATCATCTCCGCATAAGCTCTGATCATCGTCAGCGGTGTCTTGATATCGTGAGAGACATTGGCGACGAGATCCTTTCTCAGATCATTGACCTTGGAAAGCTTGTCTGTGGCATCATCCAGGGTGGAAGCCAGGTCGTTGATCTCTGAAAAAGACTTGGTCTGGAATCTGACATCATAGTTTCCCTGCGCAAGCTTATTCGCCTCATCCTTCATCTTGATGATGGGGCGGGATATCCTTGTAGCCAGGAACATCGCCACGATCAAAGCGATGCCGATCACGATGGCGGCGATATACAGATACTGGTTCAATATGAAATCGATATAGGATTCGACCGGCTCCAGAGGTGTGTTGAGGATGAGATAGTAGTTGGAAAGATTCGTCCTGATCTGTTTTCCATACAGGAGCATCTCCAGACCTGTGTATTGCGAATAGAGAGTCAGAGAGAGCGGATTCTCATGTTTGATCATATCGATCATCTTCTGCGGTTCGTTCCTGATGATGAAAAGCTCATCCCCTACACTGATCTGCTTATCCAGCATGCAGAGCTGTCCCAGGGAATCAGGAGGATAGTAGATGTCCTTGCCGTTTTCATTGTAGATGATCGCACAGACATTGTTGCCGATGATGGTCCTGGCGGCGGATTCGATATCCTTGTTGCTGGTATCATCATTCAGCAGAAGAGCTTCCATCGTATCCGAGATCACATCGATAGTCTGTATCCTGTCGTTACGGTAATACGGTTTGATCAGAACGACCAGCAGAAAACCCAGCAGTAACATGATCGATACTGAAAAGCCTAGAAAATACAGCCAGGTCGAGAACCTGATTCCTTTGAGATCAAACTTCAAACTTGTAACCCATGCCTCTCACAGTGACGATGTGCTCCGCATAAGGGCCGAGATCTTTTCTCAGCATCTTGATATGCGTGTCGATCGTCCTGTCGTCCTCATAATAATCCGTCTGCCATACGGTCGAAAGCAGTTTGTCCCTGCCGATGGCTATGTTCTTGTTTTCTACCAGATATATGAGCAGATCCAGTTCCTTAGGGGTCAGGGTGACCTTATTTCCATCGACAGTGACGCTCCTGCCATCGACATCGATGACCAGGCCGTCAAAAATGTATTTATCATTGCTGCGGCTGCTGTTCCTCTCACAGACGACCTTGATACGGGCCATCAGTTCTTTCGGAGAGAAAGGTTTGGTCACGTAATCATCGACACCGAGGTCGAAAGAGAAGAGCTTGTCGTCCTCTTCCGTCCTCGCCGACAGCATGATGACAGGCACATCCCTGATCGCCTTGATCTTTTTGCACGCTGAAAAACCGTCCAATTCAGGCATCATGATATCCAGAACGACGCAATCATAAGCACCATTTCGCACTTTCTCGATCGCATCCAGACCATTGCTGGCCTGATCGCACTCATAGCCCATGGCCTTTGCATATTCAGAAACGACCTCTCTTATCTTCATCTCGTCATCGACGATCAGTATCTTCATTTGTCAGACCTCCTAGAGGATGCGCAGACTCCTGGCCAGACAGGAAGTCTCCTTTTCCATCTTTCCTTCAAACAGGACATATTTTCCCTTCTGCAGCTGTGAAGAGTATCTCGCATAGAGATTCGGCATCACGGCCAGTGACAAAGATCCTTTGTCATCGACCAGATCCACGAACGCCATCATATCGCCTTTCTTTGTGCGCAGCGATTTCACCCGCTTGATCAGGCCAAAGCCCTTCACATTGCCCTTGCTTACAGATAAATTATACAGATTATCCACATCGATATCGTATTTTTTCTTGACTGCCGTGATCGGATTGAAAGTGAAATAGAAGCCCAATACGTTCTTCTCGTTTTCAGCCGACACCATGACATCATCATTCAGCTCTTCGATGATCGGGGCATCATCATAATCCTCCATCAGAGAGATCTCTCCCCTGTGGGCATTGGCATACATGACCACATTGTTCAGTGACTCGATCATCGTATGACGGGAATGCCTGAATTCGTCGAATGCACCGGCATAGATCAGATTTTCCAGAACATTGCGCTCGACGCCCTTAATGACGAGTCTCCTGACCGTTTCCACATAATCCTTGAACGGTCCATTCTCATTCCTCTCTTCGACGATCTTGCCGGCAGAGATCGAACCGACATCCTTGCATATGCCAAAAGGCATGATGATGGCATCATCCCTGATGATGTAAGACAAGGCGGAAAGGTTCATGCTGATACCTTTGACCTTCACGCCGATCCCCTGGCATTCAGCCACATAGTCATAAGTCTTGGTCTGAGAGCCCATGACGCCATTGAGAAGCGCTTTGTAGAAATACAGCGGATGATTCGCCTTGAGATAAGCGAGCTGATAAGCCACATAGGCGTAAGCGATCGAATGGGACTTGTTGAAACCGTAGTTGGCAAATTCCAGGATCAGCGCGTAGACTCTCTCGCTCACATCCCTGTGATAACCATTTGCGATACAGCCGTCGATAAAGTCATTATGCAGTCTTTCAAGCTCGGAGAGTTTCTTTTTCGACATCGCCTTACGCAGGATATCGGCTTTGCCATAGCTGAAACCGGCCATGACCCTGGCGATGTTGATGATCTGTTCCTGATAGACGATGATGCCGTAAGTTTCCTTCAGGATCGGCTTCAGGCTCGGATGGATGTATTCCACCTTGTCCGGATCGGCCCTGTATTCCAGAAATGTCGGAATGTTCTTCATGGGACCCGGACGGTATAAAGCGATCGTCATGCCGATCTCCTCAAAAGTGCGAGGCTTCATCTTTCTGATCAGATTGCGCATGCCTCCCGACTCCAGCTGGAAGATGCCCAGGACATTGACCGAATCGATCAGATCAAAAGTCTTCCTGTCATCCAGCGGGATGTTTCGTATGTCGAAAGGATGGACGGTATTGATATCGTTCACGATCTCGGCGATGATACCCAGATTTCTCAAGCCCAGAAAATCCATCTTGATCAGGCCGAATTCTTCCAGATGCTCCATCGTATACTGGGTCGAATTGATGTCGGTCTCGATCCTGGTGATCGGAACGACCTCATCCAGTTTTTTACGTGACATGACGATCCCTGCGGCATGCGTTGATTCATGTCGAGGAAAGAATTCCAGTTTTCGCGAGATCCGGTAGAGACGGCGGAAACGGCTGTCCGAATCGATCTTCTGCCTGAACAAAGGGATCGTCTCATACGCCTTGTTCAGATCCATATCCAGGATGTTCGGGATCAGCTTGCAGATGGCATCGATCTCCCGGTTTGGATAATCCAGGACTCTGCCAACATCCCTGAGGACCTGTTTAGCCTTCAGAGTGCCATACGTGATGATGTGGCCGACGTGATCGATGCCATATTTATCTCTAACATAGGCGATCACTTCATCTCTTCTGTCATCAGGAAAGTCCGTATCGATATCCGGCATCGAGATCCTCTCCGGATTCAGGAACCTTTCGAAGATCAGGCCATAGGTCAAAGGATCGATATCCGTGATGCCCAGACAATATGAGACCAGGGACCCGGCTGCCGAGCCTCTGCCCGGTCCGACCATGATCCCGTTTTTCTTGGCGTAAAGGATAAAATCATAGACGATGAGGAAATAATCCTCAAAATGCATCTTCAGGATGACGCTCAATTCATAATCAAGACGCTTCTGATATGCGGCTGTGACATTCCCCTTCAGCCGCCTCTTCAAGCCTTCTCTGCACAGAAGCACGAGGTAATCATTGGACGGGATGCCCCGCTTGTTCTCAAAGACAGGCAGAGAAGTGTTGAAGGACATCGTCACATTGCATTTTGAAGCAAGCCTGTCGCAGTTTTCCAGATCGGCGGCATCGTAAAGCTGTTCGTACTCATATCGATCCAAAAAATGCCTGCCGCTTTCTTCGATGCTGTTGGCATCATCAAGGATCTGCTTATCCCTGATGCAACGCAAGACATTGAATTCTTCATGATCATCTCTTTCCAGATAATAGGTCCGGCTCAAAGCGATCGTCGTGATGCCGTTTTCTATCAATAGCGGTCTCAACTGCTGATCGCGTCTGCCATTGACGGCGATATCGTGGTCGATCAGTCCGACGATATAGTCACCGAACCACTCTTTCTGTTTCCTGAGCATCTCCTGTACGTCGAGGCCTCTGTCGACCACATAAGTCAAAGGCATGCTGTCAGAAAGCAGACAGAGGATCGTTCCCTTGCGATACTGATTCAGGATCCCGAGACTGATAGGTCCCGAAACTTCGGTGCAGATCCGGCTGGAAAGAGCCATCAGGCTCTGATAGCCTTCATCGCTTCCGGCATAAAGGACCATCGTATAGACTCTGTCTTCCAGTTCAAGATCGAATTCCAGACCGTAGATCGCCTTGATATGCGCTTTTTCACAGGCTTTTTTAAAGACCATTGCGCCAGCCAGAACATTCCTGTCGACCAGTCCAAGGGCATCATAACCATATTTTCTGCCATAAGAAACGATCCCTTCGATCGAGCACATCGAAGACAGCAGACTGTAAACGCTTCTTATATATAATGGACAACTCATATTATCATTATACTTCACTATCACTTTCCATCGTGCTAAAATAAATATACCCATGGGGGGTATATATGGAAAAGACTTATGAAGTAAAAGGCATGACCTGTGTCATATGCAAAAGCAATGTCGAAAAAGCGCTGAAAAACACTGAAGGCGTGACAGACTGCAAGATCAATCTGCTGGAAAACGAAGCTCTTGTCACCTTTGATGAGACCCGGACGAATGAAGAGATCATGGCAAAAGCTGTCGCCGACGCCGGATATGAACTCGTCATCAACAAGAACAACGAGATCGATCTTACAAAGATCATCATGATCATTTCATCTATTCTGGTGCTCATCCTGATGTTTTTTTCGATGGGACACATGTTTGGGATACATATCCCGCACTATGGCCGATATATTCAGCTGGTCCTGTGCACGACCGTGATCCTGCTCAACATGCATTATTACCGTTCCGGATTCCGTTCCCTGCTCAATCTGCATCCAAACATGGACTCGCTGGTCTCCCTGTCTTCATCGGTATCCTATCTGTATTCTTTATATGTCCTTTTCAGCAATGACCATCAGTATCATCTCTACTTTGAAACAGCCGCCATGATCCTTGTCATCGTATCGATCGGCAAGTACATCGAAGGGAACAACAAAAAGAAAGCCGCCAAGACCATCAGAGGCCTGGCGACTCTGATCCCGATGCAGGCAAATCTGGTCACTGATGATGAAGTCACCATCATTCCGATCGATGATCTCAAAAAAGGGGATATCGTCGCAGTCAGACCAGGTGAATCGATCCCGCAGGACGGCATCGTCATCTCCGGATTCTCGCAGGTCGATGAATCGATGATCACCGGCGAATCGCTTCCGCAGGCCAAGACCATCGATGATGAAGTCATTGGCGGTACTGTCAACATATCCGGCGAGATCAAAGTCAAGATCAGCCGCAATGCGACGCAGACCACCCTGTCCAAGATCATCTCACTGACCAAGCAGGCCACGATGGCGAAGATACCGGTTGAAAGATTCGCCGATACCGTATCCAACTATTTCGTCTTCGGTGTCATGGCCATTTCCCTGCTGACCTTCCTCATATGGATGATCGTTGATGCCGATCTGGAAAAGGCACTCAATTTTGCACTCTCTGTCCTGGTCATCTCCTGTCCATGTGCCCTTGGCCTGGCCACACCGGCGGCCGTCATGGTCGCAACAGGAAACGCCGCCAGAAACGGTGTCCTCATCAAAAATCCGGAGATCCTGGAAGTAGCCGGCAGGCTCGACTACGTCATTCTGGACAAGACCGGAACACTGACCAAGAACAGGCTGGAGATCATCGATGTCAAAGAATATGATCCGGAATTCATCGAGGTCCTTTCTTCCCTGGAAAAGAGCTCAGATCATCCGATCGCCAAAGCAATCATTGCCAGATACCCTGAAGGAAAGATGCGCTTTGATCAGCTGCAGCAGATCTCTGCGGAAGGCCTGGAAGGAAAGATCGATGATGATATCTATTATGCCGGGAACCTCAAGCTCATCAGCAGATATACAAGGCCTGTACAAAAAGATGTCGATGAAGCTGTCCATAACAATTATTCCTTCATCTGTGTCGGCAAAAATGACAGACTGCTCGGTATGGTCTATCTCGCCGATGTACTGAAGGATACTTCCATCTCTGCGATCGCTTCCTTGAAAAAGCGCGGGATCACGCCGATCATGTGCACCGGCGATAATGACCTGACTGCCAGGAACATCGCAAAGAAACTCAATATCGATGAATACCTTTCCTCTGTCACACCGCAGGATAAAAACAAACTCGTCTGTGAAAAGAAAGAGGAAGGTACGGTAGGCATGGTCGGTGACGGTGTCAACGACGCGATCGCTCTTTCAGCTGCCGATGTCTCCTTCGCTGTGGCAAACGGAACAGATATCGCCTACGCGACCAGCGATGTCGTGCTGATGACGAATTCGATCCTGGATGTCTCGTTCCTGGTCGATCTGGCTGCCAAAACCATGCGTATCATCAAACAAAATCTGTTCTGGGCATTGCTGTATAACGCCATTTTCATCCCTTTGGCGGCAGGCGCATTCTACAAAACGATGGGTCTCTCGCTGAATCCGATGATCGGCGCATTGACGATGTCGGTATCTTCGATCTTCGTCCTGACGAATGCCTTAAGGATAAACAATGTTAAAAAGGAGGAAATCAAAACAATGAACAAAACTGTATCGATCGACGGCATGATGTGCATGCACTGCGTTGCCCATGTCGAAGAAGCACTGAAAAGTCTCGGCGCCGAAGTGAAAGTGTCGCTTGAAGAAGGAAAAGCCTGGCTCACTGATACAGCCTTGAGCGATGAGCAGATCACTCAAGCCATTGAAGATGCCGGCTATACAGTTACCGGTATCATCAATGAGTAAAGACCACGAGAAACTGAAAAAGTATCTGATGATCGCCAAAGGGCAGCTTGAAGGGATCATCAAGATGATCGATGAAGACCGTTACTGTCTCGATGTCTCTGATCAGCTGATGGCGACCAGAGCGCTTCTGAAGAAGACCAACAATCTGATCCTTAAAAACCATATCGACAATTGTGTCAGGAACGCGATCAAAGACGGCGACGACAGCAAGATCGACGAAGTGATAAAAGCCTTGGAAAAACAGATCTGAGGCTTTTTTTCGACTATAATAAGATTATGAACAGAATACAGACTAGACCGATCAGAGTCGGTGATATTCAAATCGGCGGACAGAATAAAGTCATCATTCAATCGATGACCAATACCAAGACTAAAGATGTAGATGCGACAGTCGGACAGATCCATAAACTGGAAGAAGCCGGATGCGAAATCATCAGAGTCGCCATACTCGACATGGAAGATGCCAAGGCGGTCAGACAGATCAAGCAGCAGATCTCCATTCCTCTGGTATGTGACATCCATTTCAATCCGGATCTCGCTCTGGAAGCGATCCGCTCCGGAACGGACAAGATCAGGCTCAATCCCGGCAACATCGAGAACGAAGATAAGATCAGGCAGATCGTGGAAGCCTGCAAAGAAAGAAAGATACCGATCAGGATCGGTATCAATGCCGGCAGTTTGAATAAGAAATACACGCATTCTGAAGAAGCGATGATCGAATCGGCAAAAGACCACTTGCGCATATTGGAAGCATTGGATTTCCACGATGTCTGCCTCTCCTTCAAATCATCAGATCCGTTGGAGTGCATCAAAGCCTACAAACTGGCATCCGAGACCTTCCCCTATCCGCTCCATCTGGGCGTGACCGAAGCCGGAGGACTGCTGGATTCGACCATCAAATCATCCCTGGCCTTGGGCAGTCTGCTCATGGACGGGATCGGAGATACCATACGCATCTCGATCTCCGATGATCCGATCGAAGAAGTCAAGGTCGCCCGCAAGCTGCTCAGAGCGTGCGGCTTAAAAAACGATGTTCCGAACCTCATCTCCTGTCCGACCTGCGGACGCATCCAGTACGACATGCTTCCGATCGTCAGACAGATGGAAGACTACCTGAACAAACTCAACAAAAATGTCACAGTTGCCATCATGGGCTGTCCTGTCAACGGACCTCAGGAGGCATCCAGAGCCGATATCGGCGTCGCCGGTGGCAAAGATCAGGCGATCCTGTTCAAGAAAGGACAGATCATCAGAGCCATTCCTCAGGATCAGATCATCAAAGCCCTGATCGAAGAGATCGAAAAAATGTAAAAAGAGCTAGTCAATAGCTCTTTTTCTTATGATGGCAGTCTGTTCACGCGTTTTCGCAGACTTGCTGAAAAAACAGGCCAGACACGGGATCATATGAGGAAGAAAGATGAGAAGATCCATCAGATAGAGACTGTTCAGGGAAAAGACTGTATGATCTTCTCCTGCAAACACCTTGATGATCAGCGCCAGCATGATCATAAACACACCTGTTGCGCTGCTCAACAATGCTGCAAGACCCCTTTTATACAGATAACAGTATTCTCCGATCAATGCGCCGTTAAGGATCGATGCCGCCAAGAAGATATGAAGATTCGGGAAATAGTATGGAATGTTGCTCATAAACAGCAAGCCGCTCATGACGGCATATGATCCGATCGTCAGTGCGCTGACCCGCCAGTGATCCACCTCACCTTTGATCAGAGCCAATATCAGGTCTGCGCACAGGACCAGAGCGATCGATACGACAACGCATCCGTTCAGAAAGAGGCTCCACGCGATCATCATCCCCCACAGATCAGCTATCATCATCTTTTTCATCTTTCTTTCCTCCTGACTATATGATAGCTTTTATCAGATATCATATTGTCCATTTTTTTGGACACATAGTATACAATAGAAATATGAATAAACAACGGTTGATCAGGCTTATAGAGATCCTCAGAAAAAAGACCGATATGGATCACAAACTGAGCATTCAGGAGATCTCTGCCCTTCTGGAGGAAGAAGGGATCCCTTCCGTGAACCGGAAGACCCTTTACGATGATTTCAAAAGTCTGGAAGGCATGGGCCTGGAAGTCGAATACGACCATGGATATTATCTTTCCGAAGCCCCCTTCTCGGTCTCTGAGATCAAGATCATCATCGATTCTTTGAATTCACTGAGAGATCTCGATGACAGTTTCCTGGAAAAGCTGAAAGACAAACTCTACTCCTTTCTATCGGACTACGAGACCGAGGAACTGAAACAGCTCGAATATCACTGCAAACACAAAGATCTGCATTTCATCAACCGCCTTGAAGATGCACTGAACGCGATCAGAAACGGAAATGAGCTCATCATCACCAGGAATGGACGCAAACAAAGCGAAGTGATCGCTCCTCTCTTCCTCTATCGGCTGAATGATTACTACTACCTCTATTACCACTATGAGAACAGCGACAAGATCTATCACATGCGTTTCGACAATATCAGACAAATGAAACTGACCGAAAAACGCGATGAGATCCCGGTCCGCATCGATCAGGTCATATCCGATATCGAAGAGAGCTCTTCCGGTTTTCATTCCTCCAGGATACAGACGATACGTTTCCGGATCTGTGAAGAAAGTGAATATCTGCGCCAGCGTCTCCGTGACGATTTTGCGAACCTCACATTCACCAAAGACGGTTTTTTCATCAAGACAAGCATCTCTGATGCCTTTTTTGCCAGACTTTCATCCTATTCCGACAAAATAAAAATCAGCGACCGGGAAGTCGCTGAGATGTATCTGTCTTTTCTGGAAAAGATCGTCATTCGTAATAAGACGGACTGAAGAAATAATCGACCGATGAAGGCTCCAGATTGTAGAACCTGAACAGATCCGAGATCGTCACCAGCTGGCATCCTCTTCTGATCAGCTCAGGCAGGATCTTTTCCAGTGCATCGGCGCTTTCCTCGTAGATATCATGGAAAAGGATGATATCTCCGGACTCGTATTCGTATTTCAGGACCTGCGCGCTGATCTCTTCAGGATCCAAAGCGATCCAGTCCTCGGAATCCACATCCCAAAGGATGGCCGGGACATCGCTGGCATTGAGAACATTGTCATCAAAGGAACCTTCGACCGGACGGAAAGTCTTCATGTCATAATCCATGAAATCCTTCAGATATTCGATCGGCCCGTAGATCTCTTCGTGTATCCCTTCAGCAGTCGGGAAATCAGTCAGGGCAGCAGAATGGGTCTGTGAATGAGAACCGTATTCATTCCCCTGATTGATCGATCTTTTCAGCAGTGTGTAAACCTGATAATCAGCCCAGATCTCTCGGTCTTCCAGATTGTCTCCGATCACATAGAAAGTTCCTGTCGCATCATATCTGTAAAGCAGATCGATGATCCTTTCCGTACTGGTGTCTCCCGGCTCAAAATGGAGCTGCGGTCCATCGTCGAATGTCAGACAGACCAGAGGATGGCTTTCATCCGGATCCAGGTAGACCGGTTTGCGATAGATCTCATTTGGAAAACCGAAATCCATGCCCAGATATTTCTGCATGTATTTCAGAGGAACAGACAGTGTCTTTTCATATTGTTTCACCCCGACAAGGATGTTTTCTCCATCGATCTCAAATGACATATTTGAAAAATCGAGATTTTCAAGCTGCAGCTGTACCAGGAAAGCGGGATCATAATACTTCTCAGGGTCCTCCTTCTTGAAGGTGTAGCGCAGATAATCAAGGATCACTTTTCGGCCCTCTTCAGAAACATCACTGATCACGACCGGTTCGAAATCCTGGTCGGCAAAGTATTTCTTATCCGCCCCGTAATTGACCAGATAATAATCGCCATACGGGATCAGGGTATAGTCATAGATCGGATCGTTCTTCTCTCCCTTGCACAGGTTTTTGACAAAAGAAAGTCCCTGTTTTGAATCCGGATAGAAAGCCAGACAGTGTCTGGTCTTATATGTCCTGGCTTCATCATGGATCGATCTTTTGCCTATGAAATCAAAATTCACGAAAAAGACGACAAACAAAGCCAGCAGTGCAAGAGACAGCAGTGCAATGATGGAAACAGAGACACGATCTACTTTTCTTTTCTTTTTCATCACTACCTATTATAAACCAATTGGATTGATTTTCTTCCTTATCAGGTCACCCATGCGGTCTATCACCAGCATCAGTCCGACAGCGATCAGAGAGTATCCAAAGATCGGGACCATGTTCGTCGGATCCGAAGAACGGGCACCGAGTATCGCTGAACCAAGCCCGGCATTGGAAGATCCCGTGATGACCTCAGCCATGATCTCGATCTTGAAAGACAGCGAGAAACTGCTGGTCATCGCCACGATGATATAAGGTAATGACAGCGGCAGCTTGATACGCAGATTGCTTCTGAAGAACGAAGCACCATCGACCTTCGCTGCATTGATCAGACTTTTTGAGATATTCTGTATCCCGCCCTTGACACCTTCGTAAATGATCGGGAAGCAGATCAGGACGACCAGATAGACCGGAGCCCTTTTAAAGCCCGCCAGAACGATGAAAAGATAGACAAGGGAAGCTGTAGGAACAGCCCGCAAAGCGATCATCAGCGGCCTGAAAAGCTCCTCAAATACAGGTCTGTTTCCGGCAATGACGCCAAAGATCAGTCCCAGGACAAGAGAGATCAGGAAGCCTTCGATCATCCTGGACATCGTTGCATAAATGCATTTATACGTGTATGATCTGCCCAGAAGATAGAAAGCATGTCTGAACGATTCCACCGGACCGGGAAAGACCATCGTCCTCTGCCCTATCACAATGGCAAAAGCTTGCCACAACGCGGCAAGCAGTATTACACCCGAGATAAATATGATCCTTTTATTTGAAGTAGATCTCTTCACTTGTCTTTCCGATACCGAAGATCTCCAGGAAAGCGTCGATGTCATCCTTGATATCGATCGCTTTGGCATAACCCAGACCCATCGCGTTATTGCCTAAAGCATTGGTCTGTTTGAAGACATTGACCACGACGGCCGGATTGAATCCATACTGTGCAGTCGCCTCATCATCTGAATAGACCGAAAGACCATCTGCGACAAGCTGCGGATCAGCGATCGCGGCAGCGATGGAGTCAGAAAGAGCGTTCAGGAATGCGTTCCCTGTCGCTTCATCGACACTGTTCTTGATGAAGACGGCAGCCTGGATCATATCCAGACCGGACTTGTTCTTGTAGACTTCCTGAATATCCGCATAGACTTTGGCCTTCTCATTCTTTTTCAAAGAGGCAAAAAGTGCCGGCTGTGCAAGGAAAACATAATCGACAGGAGTACCATCAGAATAATTGCCGCTGGCCAAAGCTGCAGCCGCCTGACCTGCATCCGCTTCAAAAAGCAGAGATGCATCATAATCGTTTCCATAGAGATAGTGCCACAGCTTGTTTGGAAGCATGTTCTCATTGCCGAAAAGGACGATCCTGTCATCACTGTCCATCGTCTCATCTTCATCATTTCCTGTAGAAGCCAGATAGAAATTGCCGAACGTGATGATCGCGCCGACTTTGTATTCAGCGCCGTTTCCGATCGCCTTGATGCCGCTGGTCAGATCGACGACCAGGACATCCGGAGATTCGCTGCCCGTCCATAAAGCGGAGATCGCATCCGCAGTGACACGGGTATAGTTCTCATTCCCGATCTGATCATAGAAAGCCAGGACCGGAGCTCCCTTTGGAGTGACGATCGTCAAAACGGAAGTATCGACAAGCGATCCTTCCTGTGCGGGAGTCTCCTCCTGCTTATTTGTCGTGCATGCGCAGAGCATGAAGATCGCGAATAATACAGTTACTAATTTTTTCATTCATTTCACCTTCCCTCCGGAATTATATATAATATGAGCAGGAAAAGATGTGATTTGGATCACGTTATGAACGAAATCCTCGATCTCTTGAAAAATGTTGAACAAGATCTTTATTCAACAGTCTCTTTGCATAAAGAAGAGACTTTATTTCGTGAAGGAGATCTGTGTGAAGAGATCGGCATCATCACTCAAGGAGAGATCGCCATCATATCCTATCTGGAAGATGGTTCAGAGATCATCTATAACCGCCTGGGCCGGGGAGGGATATTCGGAAACAACCTGGTCTTCTCAACAGAGCCATATTATAAAGGCAATATCATAGCCCAGACAGACACTTCAATCACCCTGGTCAAGAAGCAGGATCTGCTGCACCTTCTGGAAACGAACAAAGAGTTTATGCTCGAGTATATGAAGATCCTGTCTGATCAGGGCAAACAGCTCAACACCAGGATCAGACTGCTGTCGATGTCTTCAGCCGAAGAGAGACTCTTCTATTACATGCATGAACATAAAAGAAGGATCACTGTCAGCTCGATCAGTGACCTGGCCAGGGACCTGTTTTTAACCAGGGAAACATTATCAAGGCTCTTGAGCAGATTGTCTGAAGAAAAACGCATATTAAGAGACGGAAAAGACATCAGATTGTTATAATATATAGAAAAAGAGGACACCACTATGTATTCATTTGCCAACGACTATTCTGAAGGCGCATGTCCCAAGGTACTCAGCGCTCTCATCCAATCAAATAATGTTCAAAGTGCAGGCTATGGTCTGGATACGTTCTGTGAAGCCGCTGCAAACATCGTCAAACAGAAGATCGAACACGACGATGTCGATGTTCATTTCATCACCGGCGGCACACCATGCAACGTCCTTGCTATATCGACACTGAGAGCACATGAGGCTGTCATCTGTGTTGAATCCGGACACATCAATACACACGAGACCGGAGCGGTCGAAGCGACCGGACACAAGATCATTTCTGTCAAAGGAAGAAACGGCAAGATCACACCGGAAGAGATCAGGAACGTGGTCGCGTCCCATCCGGATGAGCACATGGTCAAGCCTAAGATGGTCTTCATCTCCAACGCCACCGAATTCGGCACGATCTACAAGAAACAGGAACTCAGTGATATCTATGAGACCTGTAAAGAGCTTGGCCTCTACCTTTATCTTGATGGTGCAAGACTGGGAAATGCCCTGGTCGCGACAGGCAACGATCTCACATTCAAGGATATCTGCGATCTGACAGACATCTTCTATATCGGTGGAACGAAGAACGGTGCCCTCCTGGGTGAAGCGATGGTCATCAGAAACGACGATCTGAAACCGGACTTCCGTTATCTGATCAAGCAGCACTGTTCCATGCTGGCAAAAGGAAGAGTCATCGGTGTCCAGTTCCTCGCCTTGCTGGAAGACAAGACCTATCTTGACAATGCCCGCAACGCCAACATCATGGCACAGGCTTTGAAGTACATCTTCTCCCAGTTTGCCATCCCGATGTATATCGACTCACCGACCAACCAGATCTTCCCTGTGCTGGATAACAAACTCCTCGAAAAGATCCAGCAGAACTATGAAGTCATCAAATGGGGCCCTTATGATGAAAAACGGACCATCGTCAGATTCGTCTGCTCATGGGCGACAAAGAAAAGCGACATCCAGGACTTCTACAACGATCTGGTCACCTACATAAACAACAAATAGGACTTGCGTCCTATTTTAATTTGAATCCGATAGACCCTTTGCCATCCCGATATGAGACATCTGCCATAGCGCCGTTGATCAGTGTCATATACGGTGTCGTATGCCCGATATCCATCTCGCAGATATGAGGGATCTTCCCCAAGGCCTTATCGGCAGCCTTGATATAATCCAGCTTTTTATCCTCAACATTCGGGAAACAGACCCGGCCGATCAGCACGGCTTTACAGTGCCTGAACCATCCGGCATTTTTGAACTGTAAAAGCGTCAGATAGAAATTATAGGAGGACATGCTGAAGATATCGAAATACCATATGATGCCATCTTCCTTGTAACGGTCGATGAAACTGTTCGTGTGATCCAGATCAGTACCGATCAGCTTCTCGATACACTCTACACAGCCTCCGATCAGCCTGCCACTGGCCTTTACCTCTTCGTTCCTGCTGACCCATCTCACCGGATGATAGACCTTGATCTCGTTGATCTCGTCCAGAAAAGTCCGGTATCTGTTATAGGACTTCTGTCTGACGATGTCGCCCTGAAGATAACGGAAAAAGGTCTCCTGAGGACGCGATCTCTGATATGTGAATCCGGCGCCGTTGCTTCCATACAGTGTCGCGATATCAAGTTTGGTCGTGACAGTGAATAAAAGATTGGTCGGATCAGACATGCCGGCGATCCATTTGGGATCCTCATCGATGTGATCGAAATCGACATACGGCATCATCTCCAGCATGAAATCGCCGCCTGCCGCGCAGATGATCGCATCGACATCATCATTCAAGACGAGCTCATCCAGTTCTCTGGCTCTCTTTCTTGCTCCGGCAGATCTGTCATTGTTCACTCTGACCGATGCGGTCTCATAGACCGAATACCCTTTTGAAGCCAGGACCTCATTGGATAAGATGAACTGATCCAGCTTCTTTCCCACACCCGCGCTTGGTGCGCAGATGCCTATCGTAGCGTTCTCTTTCAGAAATGCAGGATATCTCATATTGAATGCTCCTTTGACTTGTCTTAATTATATCAGTATATTCTGATCGCATTCACTGATGAAACAATGTAAAATTAATGTTAATAAAATCGAATAACAGATCCGCTAAAAAGACTTCTCAATTACCAAGAAGTTCTTTTTTTCTTGTTTTCTTCTGTTTTTTTTGGGTCATTCTCTTACATTTATGCTCTTTTTATCACGGTACATCATTCATCCTAGATAGTACTTATTTTATGAAAAAAATTGCATCATACTGAAAATTGATTTAAAATAAAATTGCATATAGTATTATTTGTTGCTAGTAAAGGGGAATTAATGACAGGTAAGGTTAAGTGGTTTAATGCCGCTAAGGGTTATGGCTTTATCACTGGAGATGACGGCAAAGAAGTTTTCGTTCATTTCTCAGCTATTCAAGTTGATGGTTTCAAAACACTGGATGAAGGCCAGCCGGTTGAATACGATGTCAACGAAGGACCAAAAGGCCCGCAAGCAGCTAACGTCAAAAAGATCTAGGTACTGTTTGAACGATCAGACCGAACAGAGGACTCGTATGAGTTCTTTTTTCATGCAAAATAAAAGGCTTTCTCAAGCCTTTTATTCATTGTTCCTGATCACATACTGATCATTTTCCACATCGACAAGGATCTTTCTGACATCATAGTTTTCCAGCAGATACTTGGCGATCAGAGATTCGACAGCCCTTTGAATATGTCGCTTCATCGGTCTTGCACCGTAGGTCTGATCGAAACCGCACTCGACGATCTTTTTCATAGCCTGTTCCGAGACACTGAGCTCGATATCCGATTCTGCCAGTCTCTTTTTCAGAATATTCAGGAACTTTTCTGCGACCTTCTCGATCATATCCTGATCCAGCGGATTGAAGATGATGATCTCATCCACACGGTTGATGAATTCCGGTTTGAATGTCATCTTCACGATCTCTTCATATTCTTTCTGTTTCTTTTCTTCATCCTCTTCAAAGGCGAATTGAGAACCCAGGTTGGAAGTCATGATGATGATCGTGTTTTTGAAATCGACAGTCACACCCTTGGAATCTGTGATCCTGCCATCGTCCAGTATCTGCAGAAGGATGTTGAAGACATCAGGATGCGCCTTTTCGATCTCATCCAGAAGGACGATCGAATAAGGTTTCCTTCTGACAGCTTCCGTCAGCTGACCGCCCTCTTCATAACCGACATATCCCGGAGGAGCACCGATCAGACGAGATACGGAGAACTTCTCCATATACTCCGACATATCGATCCTTACGATCTTTGATTCATCGTCAAAGAGCTGTTCAGCCAGAGCCTTTGCAACTTCTGTCTTGCCCACACCTGTCGGGCCCAGGAACATGAAGGAACCGATCGGACGATTGGTATCAGACACCTGGGCTTTCGATCTGAGTATCGCATCCGACACCAGATCCAGAGCCTTGTCCTGTCCGACGACCCTTTCCGATAATTTATCTTTCAGATGCAGGAGCTTCTCTCTCTGGGAAGACATCAGCTTAGAAACATCGATATGTGTCCATTTTGCGACCACTTTGGCGATCGACTGTTCATCGACGACTTCTGACAGCATCCTGTCTTCATCTTCAAGCGACAGTTCATTGATCCTTCTTTCAAGAGATGGGATGGTCTCATACTGCAGTTTGGATGCTTTCTCATAATCGGCATTGTTCTGCGCATCCGACATCGCAAGTTTGGCCCTTTCGAGCTCTTCCTTGATCTGTTTGATCTTGCTCAGATCATCTTTCTCTTTCAGCCATCTGGCATCCAGGACCTTTTTCTTTTCTTTCAGTTCTTCCAGATCCTTATCCAGTTCGGCAAGGCGTTTGTTCGCCTTTTCATCTTCTGTTTCCTTCTTGAGGGAGATCCTCTCGATCTCCAGTGTATCGATCTTTCTGGATAATTCATCCAGTTCGACCGGCTTGGAATCCATCTCCACACGGGTCGATGCACAAGCCTCATCGATCAGATCGATCGCCTTATCCGGAAGAAAACGATCAGAGATATAGCGGTCTGAAAGTGTCGCTGCCGCGATGATCGCATCATCCTTGATCTTGACACCGTGATGTGCCTCAAAACGGTCCTTCAGTCCTCTCAGGATCGAAACGGTATCTTCAACGCTTGGCTCATCGACAGAGACTTTCTGGAATCTTCTCTCCAGAGCGGAGTCTTTTTCAATATATTTTCTGTATTCATCGAAAGTCGTTGCGCCGATGCATCTCAGTTCACCTCTTGCCAGCATTGGCTTCAAAAGATTCGCCGCATCCATCGCGCCTTCGCTTTTACCTGCTCCGACAAGATTGTGGATCTCATCGATAAACAGGATGATCCTTCCATCAGCGTTCTCGATCTCCTTCAAAACGGCCTTGAGACGTTCCTCAAACTCACCTCTGTATTTCGCGCCGGCGATCAGAGAACCCATATCCAGTTCGATCAGGTCCTTGTCTTTCAGTCCCAGCGGAACATCATTGTTGAAGATCCTCCATGCAAGACCTTCGACGATGGCGGTCTTGCCGACACCTGGCTCACCGATCAGGACCGGATTGTTTTTTGTTTTACGGGAAAGGATCTCGATCACCCTTCTGATCTCGTCATCACGACCGATGACCGGATCGATCTTGCCATTTCGGACATCATCTACCAGATTTCTTCCGTATTTCTTTAAAGGATTGAGATTGTTTTCATCTTCTTTATTGTTGATCATCGTACCACCTCTTTCCATGGAATAGCGATCCTCGATATCTGTGCGGGAAAAACGGCAATATTTACGCATCTCCTGGCAGACAGCAGAATCGTTGAACAAGACAGCGATAAACATATCGAACATCGAAATATACTTGTCCTTGCGCTGTCTTGATTTATTGAGCGCTTCATTATAAGCGTTTGCCACATACCTGCTGACTGTCGGCTCCTGCGCTCTGTCGGAACCCGGCAGTCTGTTCAGATAAGTCTCATTGATGCTGACGAGCCTGTTCACATCAGTATGAAAACTTCCCAGGAGCTCTGTGATGTCATCATTCTGCAGAAAAGCCGCCATCATATGTTCGGAACTCAGTTCCGGATGATTGTATTCTTTGCAGACCGTCAGCGCCTCCATCAGGATCTGCTGAAGTTTTTCTGTCATGATCTCAGGATTCATGGATATACCTCCTTTAGCACTTCAAACTTATGAGTGCTAATCATTCTCAATTTTTTAAGTAGGTCTCCCTACTTAAAAGTTTTCTTGAATTTTTCAAATACGCTCTCTTTCTTGCGATTCGCAAGTTTTTCGTAGAGTTCCTTCTCTTCCCTGCTCAGTTTTTTAGGGATCTCGATCTGGACTTCCACATACTGGTCACCGACATTCTTGGTCCTAAGATCCTTGATGCCATAACCCTTGATGCGCAATTGCTGACCCGGCTGCGTACCGGCGGGGATGGTCAGTTCTACGTCCCCATAAGCGGTCGGAACATCGACCACCGTTCCCAGAGTCGCATCGATCGCCGAGATCGGAACGGCAATGTGGATATTATTGCCTTCGCGGGTGAAATACTTGTGCGGTCTGACTCTGATCTCAATGTAAAGATCTCCATTAGGACCGCCATTCTCACCGCGCTCGCCATAACCGGCCAATCTGACCTGCTGACCGGAACTGATGCCGGCCGGGATCGTGACCTCGACCTGTTCCTTGACCGTGTTGTAGCCTTTGCCGCCGCAATGCGGACAGATCTTCTTGATCCGCCTGCCTGTACCGCGGCAATCCGGACAGACGCCCTGCTGCTGGACGACACCAAACGGCGTCCTGGACTGTCTGACGACCCTGCCCGTTCCTCTGCAGGTCGGACAGGTCTCGATATCTGACTTTGTCGCAGCGCCGCTGCCGTCACAATAAGTACATACTTTATCGACGGTAAGATTGATCATCTTGTCAACGCCATGTACAGCATCGAGGAAATCGATCTCCATTGACATATAACGGTTATCGCCTTTGATAGGACCGCTCCTTCTGGAAGAACTGCTTCCTGAGCCGAAATTGAATCCGGAGAATCCTCCCATCCCTCCGAAGAAGTCTGAGAAGATATCTCCGAGATCATCCATATTCATTCCGCCAAAGCCCGAAGAATAGCCTCCATTCGCAAAACCATCCATACCCGCATGACCAAACTGGTCATAGGTCGCCTTTTTCTGTGGATCCGAGAGGACTTCATAAGCCTCATTGATCTCCTTGAATTTTGCTTCGGCATCCGGAGCCTTGTTCACATCCGGGTGATATTGTTTAGCTAACTTACGATAAGCTTTTTTGATCTCATCTTCGCTTGCAGACTTGGATATACCCAGGACCTCATAATAATCGCGCTTGTCAGCCATAATACCTCCCTTTCTATCTGATATCTATATACTGATTACTTTGTCTTGAAATCGGCATCTACGACATCGTCATCGTTGTTGCCGCCGTTATTGTTCGTGTTATAGCCACCGCCGAAATTCTGAGCACCCGGCTGTCCCTGAGCCTGCTGCTGATACATGGCCTCAGCCATAGCCTGAGCAGCCTTTTCAAGCTCATCGAGTTTGGACTTCAGATGATCGTAGTCATTGTTGTCCAGCATCGTCTGAAGCTCATCGCGCAAGGACTTGACCTGTGCCTTCTGATCTTCCGTCACATTGGCGTTGTCTGTCTCGAGCTGCTGGTCGATCTGGGCGATGAAACCTTCAGCGCGGTTCCTCAATTCGATCTCTTCTCTTCTCTTGTCATCAGCCGCCTTATTCTCTTCAGCTTCTCTGACCATCTTATCGATCTCTTCTTCGGACAGACCGGAGGAGTTGGTGATCGTGATCTCCTGTTTCTTGTTCGTGCCTTTATCCAGAGCCGAAACATGGACGATACCATTGACATCGATATCGAAAGTGACCTCGATCTGAGGGATACCTCTTCTGGCCGGTGCAATGCCAGTCAGCTGGAAGTTGCCCAGAGTCTTGTTATCTGCAGCCATCGGTCTTTCACCCTGCAAGACATGGATGTCGACAGCTGGCTGATTATCTGCAGCGGTAGAGAAGATCTGCGACTTCTGTGTCGGGATCGTCGTGTTCCTTGGGATCAGAGTCGTCATGACGCCACCCAAAGTCTCGATACCCAATGACAGCGGAGTGACATCCAGAAGCAATACGTCGTTAGGGTTATCGCCCATCAGGATACCGCCCTGGATCGCTGCGCCCATGGCAACGACTTCGTCCGGGTTGACAGATCTGTTAGGTTCCTTGCCCAGTTCAGCCTTGACAGCTTCCTGAACAGAGATCATCCTTGTGGAACCGCCGACGAGCAGGACTTCATCGATGTCGCCAGGTGTCAGGCCTGCGTCTTTGAGAGCCTGTCTGACCGGTCCGACTGTACGATCGACCAGGTGTTTGGTCATCTTATCGAAGTTCGCTCTTGTCAGATCCATATCCAGATGCAGAGGACCTGATTCATCAGCGGAAACGAATGGCAGAGAGATATGTGTCTGAACCATGGAGCTCAGATCCTTCTTTGCCTTTTCAGCGGCTTCCTTCAGTCTCTGAAGCGCCATACGGTCAGCCTTCAGATCGATGCCGTGATGTTCTCTCTTGAATTCATCCGCCATCCAGTCTACCAGGACGTTATCGAAATCATCACCACCCAGATGGTTGTCACCAGCGGTAGCGAGGACCTCGAATGTGCCATCTGCCAGATCCAGGATGGAAACATCAAACGTACCGCCGCCCAGGTCGAATACGAGGACTTTCATTTCCTTATCGGTCTTATCGATACCGAAAGCCAGTGCTGCGGCTGTCGGTTCGTTGATGATCCTCTCGACATCGAAACCGGCGATCTTTCCGGCATCCTTCGTCGCCTGACGCTGTGCGTCATTGAAGTATGCAGGAACAGTGATGACGGCCTTTGTGACCGGCTCACCCAGATAAGCCTCGGCATATTTCTTCATATACTGAAGGATCATTGCTGAGATCTCCTGCGGAGTATAATCCTTGTTGTTCACATGGACTCTCTCATTCGAACCCATCAGTCTCTTGATGGAAGAAACAGAATCCTTATTTGTAACTACCTGTCTTTTTGCCGCATCACCGACGATGATCTCACCGTCTTTGAAAGCGACGACAGAAGGAGTCGTACGATTTCCTTCCGGATTCGTGATGACCTTAGCTTCCTTGCCTTCCATAACGGAAACGCAGCTGTTTGTCGTACCTAAGTCAATACCTATAATTTTGCTCATAATCAGATCCTCCTTTATTCACTGACCTTGACCATTGCAGGTCTCAATATCCTATCTTTCAACATATAACCTTTCTGAAGTATCTCGATGACGATGCCTGGATCCATGTCCTCTTTCTTTTCCTGCATGATCGCCTGCTCGAGATTCGGATCAAAAGGCTTATTCAAACAATCGATCACTTCGACGCCTTCGTTCTTCAGAGCGGCGATCAGCTGATCGTAAGTCATCTGGACACCCTTCTTGAAGCTTTCATCGCTCTCATGGACATCCGTTGCCAGAGCTCGTTCCAGATTATCGATCACCGGAAGGATCTCTCTTGCGAAGCTCTGTATGCGGTATTTACGCGTCTGTTCCGCTTCCGCCATCAGCCTCTTTTTCAGATTTTCCGTATCGGCATAAGCTCTCGCATATTCGTTCTTGAGCCTGTCCACTTCTTTCAGCAGTCTGTCGATCTCGGAATCCTCATTCAGATCCTCAACGACCTCTTCTTCAAGATCATCCTCTGTCTCATCTTCACTGACAGATCCTTCAACGAGCTCTTCAGCCTCATCCTTCGTCTCTTCTTCAGAAACTGTTTCCTTTAAATCTTCTTTTTTTTCTTCAGCCATAAAGCTCCTTTCTAATGAAACATATCCTCGATCTCCTTACAGATGAAATCCAGAAGATTGACGACCCGGTTGTATTCCATCCTTCTCGGTCCTACGACCATCAGACGTGCGTTGTCATCCGGATTATCGGAGATCCTTATCTCACTGGAAACGATGGCGATATCATCTTTCCATACCAGTTCCGTGCCCTTTGGCGTCACGGCGATCACATCATTGCTGCCGGTCTGCCTGTCGATCAGGCTCCTGAACAGTTTTGAATCATCGAAGAATTTCGTCAGCTGTTTCAGCTTTTCGACATCCGCATATTCAGGCTGATACATCATGTTTGAAGTGCCATTGAAATACAGCGTTTCCGAAGCAAATTTGACGAAGGCTCCGGCAAAAGCGTTATACAGCATCTCAAAACGATGTACCGACTTCGTCAGGATCGGTTTCAGCGACTCCAGCTTTTCAGGAAGTTCGGAGATCAGTGTGCCTCTCAAACGGTCATTCAGGATATCCGTACAAGTCTCGATATCCTCGACTGTGACCTCTTCCGCAAAATTGAAGGTCTTGTTTTCAGTATAGCCGGTGTTCGTGATGAAGACACAGACTGCGGTCTTGGGATCGATCTGGAACACTTTGATGTGTTCCAGCGTCTGGTTCTTCGCATCCGGCCCCAACATGCCTGTGGCTAGATTGGTCATTTCCGAAACGATCTTGCAGGATTCCTTGATCGCATCCTCGATATTCGCACTGCGGCGATCAAATATATTGGATAAGGCATATTTGACTTCCTCATCCATATCCTTCTTCAGCAAATGCTCGCAGTAGTACTGATAGCCCTTGTTGGAAGGGATCCTGCCGGCTGAAGTATGCGGCTTTTCCAGATAACCCAGAGACTCCAAAGTCGCCATATCATTGCGTATCGTTGCACTGGAGTACGGCAGACCGTATTTCTCGACCAGTGTCTTGGAACCGACCGGTTCCGCCGTAGAAACGAATTCATCGACTATCGCTTTGAGTATTTCGACCATTCGTTGTGTCAATGCCATACAGCCACCTCCTTTTAGCACTCTGGTTTACCCTTTGCTAAAAATAATATACAACAATCATTTAGCACTGTCAACCTATTAGTGCTAATTAATTACAAAAATAAAAGATGACCTAGCCTGGTCATCTGTAAAGCTTCTCTGAGACCTCCTTGATGATAGGCCCCGGAATGTAGTCACTGATGTCGCCGTTGAACGAAGCGATCTCCTTGGCGATCGACGAAGACAGAAAGGATAATTCCGGCTTCGATACCATGAAGACCGTTTCCACATTCGGATTCAGACCCAGGTTTGCCGTGGCGAGAGCCAGTTCTGACTCATAATCCGATACGGCTCTGACACCTCTGACCAGGATATTGCATTCATAGCTGTCCGCCAGATTGACTGTCAGGCCTTCGCCGATGACGACCTCGACATTGTCGATACCGGCAATGCATTTCTCGATCATCCGCTTCCTTTCTTCTTTGCTGAAAGTACATCTCTTCGCCGGATTCTCCATGACGGCAACGATCAGCCTGTCGTAGATCTTGGCTGAACGAAGGATGATGTCGAGATGTCCGACCGTGATCGGATCAAAAGTGCCCGGATAGATGGCTTTGATCATTGATTCTCTCCTTTTCTATAATATAAGAGCTTATTGATTCCGTATCTTTTTTCCTTATATCTATATATATCATTATACCTTTCGTCCAGATCCCTGTCCTTTCTGACTTCGACGATGACCACACCGTCATCTTTCAAAACATCGTATTCATCGATATAAGAAAAGATCTGTTCATACTCTTCAAAGGCGTAAGGGGGATCGCAATAAATATAGTCAAATCCATAGTCCCCGACCTTTTTCAGGCAATCCCTATAATCCAGCTGATAGACGATCCGCTCCTCTTTGACCTTGTCCAGATTGGACCTGATGATCTTCACGGCCTCTCTGTTGGCATCATTGAAAACCACATCCTCCGCACCTCTCGAAAGAGCCTCCAGTCCAATTGCACCGGAGCCGGAAAAAAGATCCAGAAACTTCGTATCGGACCAGATCGTGATAGAAGAAAAGAGCGCCTCTTTCACCATATCTCTCGTCGGCCTGGTGATTTCCTCCCCTTCCAGTGTTTTCAAAGGGGTCCTCTTGTATTTACCCGCGATGATCCTCAGCATCATTTTCCTTTCTGATCCTGACCAGTTCATTCTGAGCAAGGCCGAGAGAAGCCATCGAAGCCATCAGGGAAGAACCGCCCGATGAGATCATCAGAAGCGGAACACCGGTCAGAGGAATGAGACCGCTGACACCGCCAACATTCAATATGAAGTGCAGGATGAAATACATGAAGACACCCAGCAGGACCATCTTTGAAACGGTCCTCTGCGCTCTGAGCGAAGCAGAAATGATCGGATACAGAAGCAAACCGTACAGGACGAGAAGTCCGACAAAGCCGACGATGCCAAGTTCCTCGACGATGACAGGCAGGATAAAGTCGTTTGAAGGGTTCGGGAAATTCATATACTTGTGAATGGAATTGCCGTAACCCAAGCCAAAAAGACCGCCATTGGCAAAGGACACCAGAGACATGATGATGTGATAGCCGTTGTCATACTGGTAAAGGAACGGATCGGCAGCTGCAAGGAATCTGCCGACCATATAGTTGTCCGCATGTTTCTTGAGAAGCTCCGTAACAGGCGGAGACAGAACGATCAAAGCCAGTGCGACGACCCCTAAGACGATAAGAGTCATCCACCTTCGGTGTTTTTTCAGTTCCTTATACGGCGCGAGCATCGCCATGCAGTAGCACATGACGAAAAGCACGACCGCCGAACCCAGGTCGTGCTGAATGACGAGGATGATAAAAGTATAGACCAGGGTCGCAGCAGCATAAGTCCAGAATCTGCTCGTGTTCTTCTCTTTCTGATCTCTGCCCAGAAGCCGGCAGGCAAATATGATCATGAAGACCTTCGCGAATTCCGAAGGCTGTATCGTAGCCCCGCTGCCGATCCAGATCCAGGCGTAGGCGCCGTTGATCTGACCGAAGAAACGACAGGCGATCAGTGCTGCCATGATGCCAAAATAAAAGACCCAGGCTAAGAATAAACGGATATTCTGGGCGGGGAAATTCATCAGAAAGAAATATGCGACAAGGCCTGCCGCACCATAGATGAGCTGTCTGGTGATGACTCCTGTCAGATAGGAAGCATCTCCGGCGCTGTTGCCCATCTCGGCTGAAGCGATCATCAGAGAACCGAATACCAGCAAAGCCAGTGCCGCAAAAGCGATACGTTTATCACCAAAGGATATTTTCCCTCTCTTGGACATAAAATCATTTTATCACAACAATTGTGGTATTATAATAATGCTATGCTGATAAACAACGACACAATAATCAAAGATGATGATCCACTGATCAGAAGAAAATCTGCTGATGTCGCTTTGCCTTTGTCCGATGAAGACAGAGAGATCCTGATGCAGATGCTCAAATATGTAGATGATTCCACGAACGAAGAGATCGCGAAGAAAGAGAATCTGAGACCGGCAGTCGGCATCAGCGCCATACAGATCGGCATCCCCAAGAAGATGACTGCCATCATCATCAAAGACGAGGAAGGAAACAAGACCTGCGAATACGCGCTCGTCAACCCCAAGATCGTATCCAATTCCGTTGAGAAGGCATGTCTGGCAGCTGGTGAAGGCTGTCTTTCCGTCGTCGAGGAACATGAAGGTCTGGTCTATCGGTCCGCAAGAGTCAAAGTCAAAGCCTACGATGCTTTACAAAATAAAGAGATCCTGATCAAAGCCGAAGGATACCTCGCCATCGTCCTTCAGCATGAACTCGATCACTTCAAAGGGATCCTTTTCTACGACCATATCAACACAGCAGATCCATTCTATACGCAGCCTGATACACTGGTTATTGATTAAATCGGCTCTTTCGTTTAGAATATTTACATACTAAACAGAACAAAAACATATCATTCATATATGTAAGCATATGGAGGTTAAATGAACAATTTCACTACGCATTTTAGTCCGGGCGAATACAGTTCTTCGCGTGCCTACAGCGGTGCGAATTATGACCCGAAGAACGATACTCTGGTCTATGCCCTCGGTGGACTCGGTGAAGTCGGCAAAAACATGTACTGTTTTGAACACGACGATGAGATCATCGTCATCGATGCCGGTGTCAAGTTTCCTGACGATGAACTGCTGGGTGTCGACTATGTCATCCCGGATTACACACATCTCATAAAGAATAAAGACAAAGTCAAGGCTCTGATCATCACTCATGGCCATGAAGATCATATCGGCGGCATCCCGTTCCTGCTTTTAGCCTGCCCGATCAAAAAGATCTATGCACCGCGTTTTGCCAAGGCACTGATCGAAAAGAAACTATCTGAAAGAAGAAGACTTGCCAATACGCAAGTCATCGAAATAGACTGCGATTCTTCGGTACAGACCGATCATTTCCGTATCGGGTTCTTCAATACCGTTCACTCGATACCTGACTCCCTTGGCGTCCTGATCAACACACCAAACGGCAGGATCGTCGAGACCGGCGACTTCAAGTTCGACCTGACACCGGTCGGACAGAACTCCGACTATCAGAAGATGGCCTATATCGGCGCAGCGGGTGTCACTCTGCTGATGTCTGATTCGACCAACGCCGAAGTGGATGGCTTCTCGATCTCAGAGAAACAGGTCGCAGCAGCGATCAACGACATCATGCGCAAGACGAGCGGCAGGATCCTGATCTCTACCTTCGCATCCAATGTCAATCGTCTGGCACAGATCATCAAAGCGGCACAGAAATGCGGACGCAAAGTCGTCGTATTCGGACGATCCATGGAAAATGTCGTTGAGATCGGACAGCAGATGAAAACGATCGATGTTCCAGAGGATACCTTCCTCTCGCCGGAACTGGTCAACCAGTATCCGCCGGAGAAACTATGTATCATATGTACCGGTTCACAGGGTGAAGCTCTGGCAGCCCTCAGCAGGATCGCCAACGGATCCCACAAATACGTCAAGATCATTCCGGGAGATACCGTCGTCTTCTCCTCGAGTGCGATCCCCGG